>Ga0210405_10001175_pt1 | contig 31287 bp, 31 predicted proteins | sample IncBWH11MmetaG_FD_155492 | JGI IMG/M metagenome (GOLD analysis project Ga0210405, IMG submission 155492) | Forest soil microbial communities from Barre Woods Harvard Forest LTER site, Petersham, Massachusetts, United States - Inc-BW-H-11-M | ecosystem: Environmental > Terrestrial > Soil >...
AACCGCTAACTTCTTCATCCTTGCCTCCTTGAAATTGCCGCCAGGAGGTGGTTCCCGGATCAGCGCCCTGCAACCGGTCTCACACTGAAGCGGCACAGCCAATCTTTTAGTGTTCGTCCGCCGTGGCGATGCCCAGGTAAATGGATGGCAGCACCGTAAACACGTAGGCCTGGATTATTGCGACAAAAATGTGAAGTCCAATGAACGCCATGGGAACGGCAACGGGAAGAATTGCCAGAACGGCACCGAGCACGGCGAACTTACCCCAGGCGAAGAAGGTCAGCTTGACGAGCAGGCTGAGAAAGATCGTATAAAGCATGTCGCTTGCAAAAATGTTCGCCCAAAGACGTACCGTGAGTGAGAGGAGTCTTGCGGCAGTGCTGATCAGTTCCACGGGAAATAGGAGGAAAGCGAGTGCATAATCCGCGGCGTTTTTGGGAGAGCCAGCAAACGTCAGCAGATAGTGGCCGACACCGTGATGCCTTACGCCCTGCCAATTGAAATAAATGAAAGTGAGCGAGGCGCAGGCCAGCGGAACGTATACGACTGCCGTCGGGGCCGAGAAGGCTGGGAAAACGCTCAGGAGATTCGACAGCAAAATGAATATTGAGATCGAGCCTGTGAACGCGATGAACTTATCGCCGCCGTGAGCTACGTTTTCTTCCAGAAGATCCTTGATGCCGAAGCCGAGGGGATTGGTGAGGAGAAGTTCTGCGCCCTGCTGAAGCGCGCCGGGGCGTTCAACGGAGAGGCGCGAACGGAGAATCAGCGCCAGGATGGTACAAAACACCAGCACGATGAGGGACATGACGACGTATTCGGGGATGGGTGTGTCGTAGTCCTTGGGCTGGATGTGCAGCGCGTGGAGCAGCCATAGCGCTATCGGGGCGAAGATGTGGTTAAACCACTGGGTTATCGGGCTTACGTGTTCTTCCATTCGCTATTCCTGAGGATGCAGGATTTCGTACACACTGACTGCCATTGTGGCCGCTCCCAGGGCGCACAAACCAAAGACCATGCTCAAGATGGGAACGTTCAGATACCTAAAAATAACATAGACGGCGAGGGCTATCAACCCGTAGCGGAACAGGGCTTTGAAGTAAGTCACGATGGGAACTCGCGGGTTGCGCCGGTTGGCCTGGGCGGTGGCGGCTGTGGTAAGCACGTCGAGTCCTTGCCTCAGCCAACGGAAGTTGAACCAAGCGAGGATTGATCCGACGAAGATGCCGGCGCCCCAAGTTGGGCCGTGGAACCAGGCGACAAGGCCCGCGGCGAGCGCGCCGAGGAGAAGCGTGAGCCGGGCGATCCATTCTTCGGACTTGAGGTAGGGAGAGACATTGACGGGAGTAGTGGACATTTCAGATGTGGGACTCGTGGTGAAATTTAACACATTCTGAAGTTGAGGTTCTTCGGCCATCCCTTTCGGATGCCTTCAGAATGACAAGCTAGATTTTTGCCCAGTTGTAGTGACCGATCCACTGAACAGCAGCTTTTAGCCTTTGGGAAGGCGGCGGAGGATGTCGCGGAGTCCGCCGACGAAGCCGAGAGCACCGAATACCAGCATCAGCACGGGTTTTGTATGCAGCCAGACGTCCAGAAAGTAGCCGATGGCGCCGCCGACGACGATGCATCCCACGAAAATAAACGGCAGCTCCATGGCCATGGCGTTCTGCTGCGACAAGTTTCTTGCCTGCTTCGCGGCAGGAGAAATTTCCGGGTCCGGTTTATCGTTGGAATCCGAGGGCATAGTGTGCAAGCCGAGTGAACGGCTCAGGATACAACCCCGCGGCGAGGGTTACAAACAGGGCCGCGCCGAGAGCGATAGCTTGGGCGTTGCTCAAGACTGGCGCGGGAGAGTCGCCGGGCTTCTTGAGCCAGGCATGAACGACGACGCGGAAATAGTAATAAAGCGCTGGAACGATGTAGAGCGCAGCGAAAACTGCGAGCACCGGATGATGCGACTCGATGAGCGCGAGGAAGATGAAGTACTTGCCCATGAAACCCGCCGTAGGAGGTATGCCGGCGAGCGAAAGCATGAAGATGAGGAGAAGAACGGCTGCTGCCGGGCTGCGCTGGTAGAGGCCGTCGAGATCGGCGAGCTCGTCGCCGATGATGCCGCGCTGGCGAAGAACGATGACGACGGCGAAGGCGCCGATGGTCATGAAGACGTAGGCGATCAGGTAGTAGATGATTCCCGTGAGGCCGGTTTCGTTGCCAGCGACGAGGCCGAGAAGGATGTAGCCGACGTGAGAGATGGAGGAATAGGCAAGGAGGCGCTTGATGTTGTTTTGCGTGAGGGCCGCGAGGTTGCCCCAGGTGAGTGAGGCGATCGCGACGCCGGCGACGAGTCCTTGCCACATGGGTTGCGAGCCGCCGAAGACCCAAATGAAGAGGCGGATGAGCAGCGCGAAGCTGGCTGTCTTGGAAGCGACGCTGACGTAGGCGGCGATGGTTGCGGGCGCGCCTTCGTAAACGTCGGGCGCCCACTGATGGAATGGGACGGCGGCAACTTTGAAGAAGAGGCCTACGGCGACGGTGACAAACGAGAGAATGAGAAGCCAGTCGGCCATGCCGCGTCCGGCGACGTATTGGAAGCGGCGGTCGAGGGTGGTGCCGATGTCCAGAATGCTGGTGCTGGCGGTGAGGCCGTAGAGGAGCGAGAATCCGTAGGCGAGAATGCCGGTGCTGAAACCGCCGAGGAGCAGATATTTGAGGGCAGCTTCGTTGGAGCGCTTTTCACGGCGGAGGTAGCCCGCGAGGACATAGAAGCTGAGGGCCATGGTCTCGAGGCCGAGGAACATCACGATCAGGTCGGTGCCGGAGGCCATGAACATCATGCCGATGCAGGCGAGTAGGAGCAGCGCGTAGTATTCGCCTTCTTGTTCGCGTTCGAGATCGAGGTAGCGGACAGAGAGAAGGATGACGAGACCCGTGGCGGCGAGAAAGATTGCGGCGAAAAAGAGCGAGTAGCCGTCGATGACGACGGTGTTTTGAAAACCGAAGAGGCCAGGCAAGTCGGGACGGGATTCGTGCTGCAGGTTGAAACGCCTGGCTTGCATGATGAGGCCCAAGGCGCTGGCGGCAACTCCGAGGAGGGCGAGGCCAGCATTCCAATGCTTTTCTTTCTTCTCCAGCAGAAAATCAAAGATGAGAATTCCGAGCGCGAAGAGGAGCAGCTCCATCTGGGGCAGGACGGTGATGCCGTCGCCGTGGATGTAATTGATGATCGCGTCGAGGAAGGAGAAGTGCATGGGTGGCGGCTACTTGACCTCCGACGCAGGTGCTGCAACAAAAGCGACTGGAGGTATTGTGCGATTCGCCTGGTAAAAGCCGGGATTGACCTGCTGGACAATGCGCTGGACTGGCTTTTCGATGTAAGCAAAGAAGGGCTTGGGGTAGATGCCAATCCAAAAGGTCAAAGCGACGAGCGGGAGGAGGACGGCGTACTCGCGGAGATTGAGGTCGGGGAGGGCTTTGTTCGCTTCGTGAGTAACCGGGCCGAACATGGTCCGCTGGTAGAGCCAGAGGAGATAGGCGGCGCCGAGGACAATGCCGAGCGAAGCCCAGGCCGCCCAGACTTTGCTTACGGAGAACACGCCTTGCAAGATCGTGAATTCGCCGATGAAGCCGTTGAGGAGCGGCATGCCGAGAGAGCTGAGGCTGACGATCAAATAAATCGCCGCGAAGTTGGGCATGGGTGTGGCGAGCCCGCCGAACTCGGAGATGAGGCGGGTGTGGCGGCGCTCGTAGAGTATGCCGACGATGAGGAAGAGCGCGCCAGTGGAAATGCCGTGATTGATCTGCTGCAGGACGCTGCCGGAAAGCCCCTGCGGTGTGAGCACGAAGATGCCGAGGGTGCAGAAGCCAAGATGGCTGACGGACGAGTAGGCGATTAGGCGCTTCATGTCTTTCTGCATGAGGCAGACGACGGCGCCGTAGATGATGCCGATCAGCGAGAGCGCAATGACGATGTGGATGATTTTTGCGCGCAAAGCGGCGTCGGCGGGAAGAAGCGGTAGCGAGAAACGTAGAAAACCGTAGGTTCCCATTTTCAAAAGGACCCCGGCGAGGATTACGGAGCCAGCCGTGGGGGCTTCCGTGTGCGCGTCGGGAAGCCAAGTGTGAAACGGGAACATGGGAACTTTGATGGCGAAGGCGAAGAAGAATCCCCAGAAGAGCCAGATTTTCAGGCCATCCGGGAATTGCTGCGCGGCGGCAAGCAGCGTAGGAATGTCGAACGTGCCGATGGCACCTTGCGGCAGAGTTTTTGCATAGTTGAAGTAGAGCGCGAGGATGGCCAACAGCATGATGACGGAGCCGGCGAGGGTGTACAGGAAAAACTTGATGGCGGCGTAGAGGCGGCGCTCGCTGCCCCAGACGCCAATGAGGAAATACATGGGTACGAGCATGACTTCCCAGAAGACGTAGAAAAGGAAGAAGTCGAGAGAAAGGAAAACGCCGAGCATGCCGGTCTGGAGCAGGAGAAGCAGGATGTAATACTCCTTGGCGCGCTGCTGGATGGCGCTCCAGGAGGAGGTGATCGCGATCATGCCGAGGATCGTGGTGAGCATGACGAGAAGCATGCTGATGCCGTCCGCGCCGAGGGAATATTTTGCGCCGATGGAGGGAATCCAGTCGGCGGTTTCCCTGAATTCGTAGCCGCCGCTGCCGGCCGGAAAATGGAGAATGAGCGGAAGCGAGACAAGAAAGCCGAGCACGCCAAAGAGATTGCCGACGAGGCGGTGAAGGACCTGAGAGTCGCGCGGAATGAACAGCAGGAGCAGCGCGCCCACGAACGGCGTGAAGAGGATCACGCTGAGGAGATGGCTTGAGGAATGCTCCATGCAAATCGCCTTTCAGTGCAAGGTGCGCACAAACGCCTGCACGTGGTGGCCGTAGTAGCCGAGCAAAATTGCCAATCCGATGAGGATGAAAACGGCGTAGGTGGAGAAAACCCCGGTCTGGAACATCCGCACGGGCATGCTGAGAAATTTGGGGAACCAGCCGAGCAGGTTGACCAGGGCGTCGACCACCCACTTGTCCCACCACATGGAAATCCGGGAAAAAGCGCGCGCAAGCCAACCGGCACCGTCCACGCCGAGGCCGTCAATGACTTTCGAATCGAAAAAGCCCAGCGCGGTGCTGAGATCCTTGACGCGATTGATGAAGAGGGCGTCGTAGATTTCGTCGACGTAGTATTTATGGACGAGGAGTTTTTGGATGCGCGGCCAGGAGGCGGCTAGTTTCGTGTGCAGCTTGGGATTGTCGAGATACAGCTTATAAGCAAGCCAGAAGCCTAGCGCGACAAAAGCTACCGAAGCAGCCATGAGTCCGTACTCAGCCAGCAAGGTGTGGTGCCCAAGGGTAATTGCGCCGGTATCCATCTCGACGCCACGCAGAGACGGTTCGAGAAAACGCTCGAAGGGGCTTTGTTCGCCCCAGAGAATCGGTAGTGCGAGCCATCCAGAAACGATCGAAAAAAAGGCCAGAATCATCAGCGGAACGGTCATGGTCTTCGGTGATTCGTGTATGTGGCCTTCCATCTCGACAGGGAGCCGGGACCTCCCGTAAAAGGTTTCGAACAGGAGGCGGAACATGTAAAAAGCAGTCAAGCCAGCCGTCACGATTCCGACTGCCCAGAGTGCGAGATAGCGGTCCAGCATCTGGTGGCGATTGAAGGCATGACCAAGAATTTCGTCTTTGCTAAAAAAGCCGGAGAGGCCTGGGACGCCGGTGATTGCCGCCGTCGCAATCATGAACGGAACCGCCGTCGCGGGTATGGCGTATCTTAGGCCGCCCATTTTGCGGATGTCTTGCTGGCCGGAAAGCGAGTGGATGACGCTGCCGGCGCCGAGGAAAAGCAGGGCCTTGAAAAAAGCGTGAGTCATCAAGTGGAAGATGCCCGCGGCGAACGCGCCGACGCCAAGGGCGAGGAACATGTAGCCGAGCTGGCTGATAGTGGAATAGGCGAGGACTTTCTTGATGTCGGTCTGCACGACGGCCATGGTGGCCGCGAAGATGGCGGTGGTGGCGCCGATGATGGCTACGATGTCCATGGCGACCGGGGTGAGCTGATAGATTGCGCTCATGCGCGCGACCACGTAAACGCCGGCGGTGACCATGGTGGCCGCGTGGATAAGCGCGCTGACGGGCGTGGGGCCTTCCATCGCGTCGGGGAGCCAGACGTAGAGCGGGATTTGCGCGGATTTTCCAGCGGCGCCGATGAAGAGCAGCAGGGCCATGGCGGTGAAAACGGGACTTCCATATGCGAGTTGTTGTTGCGCGACCATGTTGCCGAGCGATTGCAGGATGCCTGAGAAGGCGGCGGGATCGGCGAGTCCTTGCGAAGTAAAGCGAACGGTGCCAAACGTTGTGGCCACGAGCAGGACGCCGAGGAGAAAGCCCGCATCACCAATGCGATTGACGATGAAGGCCTTTTTGCCGGCGTCAGCGGCGGATTTTCTCAGGAAATAGAAGCCGATGAGCAGATAGCTGCAGAGGCCCACGCCTTCCCAGCCGACGAAGAGGAGAAGAAGGTTGTTGGCGAGGACGAGCGTAAGCATGGAAAACATGAAAAGGTTGAGATAGCCGAAGAAGCGGTAGTAGCCGCCTTCGTGGGCCATGTAGCCGATGGAATAGATGTGAATGAGAAGGCCAACAAAGGTGACGACAATGATCATGACCGAGGAGAGCGGGTCGAGGAGATAGCCCCAGTCGGCGACGAAGTTGACGAGGCCCGTGGAGGTAGGCATGGCGCCGGGCGTGATCCATTGAAAGAGAATCTGCTGGTAAACGCGCTGGCTCGCGGGAACTGCGAAGAGTCTGAGGACGGCGCCGAGAGCGTAAAGAAAAGAAAGAAACACGCTGCCGACGCAGAAAAGGTTGACGGCTTCTTTCGACAGGCGGCGGCCGAAGAAAAACATGATCGCGGCGCTAGCGAGCGGAAAGAGTGGGATGAGCCAGAGATGGGTGAGGAAGTAGCCGGGGGAGTTCATCGGTGGGCCTCGGGAACGAAATGCGATGGAGCGAGGGCTACCATTTGAGGAGATCCATTTCGTCGGCGAGGACGGTTTCGCGGTTGCGGAAGAAGGCAATGATGATGCCGAGGCCGACAGCGGCTTCCGCGGCGGCATCGGCGATGATGAAGAGGGCGAAGACTTGTCCGGCGACGTCGCCGAAATAACGCGAGAAGGCGACGAGATTGATGTTGACGGCGTTGAGAATCAGCTCGATGGACATGAGAACGATGATGACGTTTCGTCGCGTGATGACGCCGATGACGCCGATCAGGAAGAGCGCGAGGCTCAGGAACAGGTAGTGGCCAATGGGCATCATGGGGCGTCAGTCCTCTTTTTGGCCATGACCACGGCTCCCACCATGGCGACGAGCAGCAAGACGCTGGCGACTTCAAAGGGGAGAAGATAGGTGCGGAACAGACTATTCGCGAGTTCTTCCGTGTTGGGGGGAAGCTTATCGGCGGGCGCGGGATCCGGGATGAGAAGACCCTGTCCCGGAGCTTTGCGCGCGAGGAAAATAACGACCCCGGCCTCCACACCAACGGCGAGGGCGACCAAGAGGGCGATCCATTTCCGCGTGCGCGAACGGATTTGCGGCAGGGGAACGTCCAGCCGGACCAGCATGATCACAAAAATGAACAGCACCATGATGCCACCGACGTAAAGAATGATCTGGGAGATGAAGAGAAATTCGGCGCGGAGTTGCAGGAAGATCCCAGCGGTGGCGAGCAGAGTGGTTATAAGAAAAACAGCGCTGTGGATGGCGTTGCGGCGCGTGATCATGAGCGCGGCGCTGATCACGGCGATGCCAGCGAAAAAGTAGAAGATTACGCTATCCAGCATGGGGATCCTCCACGACGGAGGAGTCCGCCAGCAACGAGGCGGAAGCGGCGGCGGAATACTTGTCGTTCCAACGCAGCAGAAGCGTGGCGGCCCCGAGCGTGGCCGCGGTGGTGACGACCATGGCGAGCCAGCGGTTTAAGCCAAATTCGGAAGACAGCGCCAGGGCGACGCCGACGTCAACGACATTGATTAAGGCCAGCGGGATCAGGATGTGCCAGCCGAGACGCATAAGCTGATCGAAGCGAAAGCGCGGAAGCGTAAAGCGCAGCCACATGAAAATATAAATGTAGGCGGAATCCTTGAGCAGAAACCAGAACGCGCCGTAGAGGCCGTCGTGCATTTTCTCAAGCGGAAGATGACTGAACGGCGACGCAAGCGCGAAAATTGCAGCGACAACAAAGCAGGCGAACGCGACTGCCCACATGAAGAGGGATTGCACGCGGGAGGGTTGCTTCCCTGCCCTGAAGACGCAATACGCGCCGACAGCGGCAAGCAGCAGCGTCGGAGCGGCGTCCAGCCAGCCGAGCCAATGGACACTGGAAAACGGCCGTAGCCAGCCGCCGAGGAAGAGCGTTGTGCCGACGGAGGCGACGACAATCATGTTGGCGTATTCGGCGAGAAAATAGAGCGACCAGCGGAAGCCGCTGTATTCGGTCATGTAGCCGGCGACGAGCTCGGATTCGGCCTCGGGAAGATCGAAAGGCGCGCGATTGGTTTCGGCGATGGAGGCGATGAGATAGGTGAAGAAACCGACGGGGGCGAGGAAGACGTACCAGGCGTGGTCCGTGCGCTGGGTTTCCACGATTGCGCGGACATTTAGGGTGCCGGCGAGGAGAAAGCCGCTGACGAGAGCAAAGCCCGCGGTCGTTTCGTAACTGATGAGCTGCGCCGTGCTGCGCAGCGCGCCGATGATGGAGTAGTGATTGTTGGAGGCCCAGCCGCCGAGGACGATGCCGAACGGGCCGAGGGCACTAACGCCTACTACGAAGAGCAGCCCAATGTTGATGTCGCGCGCGACCTGGAACCACGGGCCGAAGGCGACTGCTCCCATCGAAGTCAGCGCGGCGGTCATGGAAAGGACCGGGGCGAGCCAGAAGATGAATTGGTCGGCGTTATGGGGGATGAGGTCTTCCTTGATGAGAAGTTTCAAGGCGTCGGCGATGGGCTGCAGTAGGCCGTGTGGTCCGACTCGCATGGGGCCAAGGCGCGCCTGCATGTCGGCCATGACTTTGCGTTCGACGAGGACGATGTAGCCGGCGATGAGCGGAACGACGAGGACGATCAGCACGGCGCAGAGCAGTTCGACCCACCAGGTCTCCACGAACGCGAGAATGGAATGGAGCGTGGGATTCATCGCTAGCGATCCACCTCGCCGAGGACGATGTCGAGCGTGCCGATGATGGCGACCACGTCGGTGACCAGGTGCCCGCGAATCATCTTGTCGAGAGCCTGGAGGTTGATGAAAGAAGGAGGGCGAATGCGGACGCGATAGGGCTGGATAGAACCATCGCTGACGATGTAATAGCCAAGGATGCCCTTTGGGCCTTCAATGGAATGATAAACCTCGCCGCGGGGCGGCTTCAGGACTTTGCCGACACGCGCCATGATGGGGCCCGCGGGAATATTCTCAATGGCTTGCAGACAGATGAGGCGCGACTGGCGCATTTCTTCGATGCGCACCATGTAACGGTCGTAGGTGTCGCCGCGCGTGCCAATGGGGATTTCGAATTTGTACTGGTCGTAGGCGGCGTAAGGCATGGCCTTGCGCATATCCCATTTCACGCCGCTGGCGCGGAGGACGGGGCCGCTGGCGCCGAGAGCGATGCAATCGGCGGAATTGAGAAGCCCGACGTTGCGGGTGCGGCCAATCCAGATGCTGTTGCCGGTAAGCAGGTCGGAATATTGCTGAATGCGGCTCTCGAAATCCTTGCAGAAGCGTTCAACATCTTTTTCCAGGTTGTCGTAGGCCTCGTATTGCAAGCCGCCGATGCGGAAGGCATGCGTGGTGAGACGCGCGCCGCAGTATTTTTCAAAAATCTTTAGGATTTCCTCGCGCTCGCGCATGCAATAGAAAAGCGGCGTGAGCGCGCCGATATCGAGGGCGTGGGTGCCGAGCCAGAGCAGGTGGCTGGCGATTCGCTGGAGCTCGGTCAGGATGGTGCGGATGACCCGGGCGCGCGGGGGAGCTTCGGCGACAAGAAGTTTTTCCACGGCTTCGCAATAGCCGAGGCCGTTGCTGACGGCCGCGACATAATCCATGCGATCGACGTAGGGAGCGAACTGCTGGTAGGTGCGATTCTCGGCGATTTTCTCGACGCCGCGATGCAGATAGCCGATGACACATTCGGAGCCGACGACGCGTTCGCCGTCGAGCTTGAGCTTGACGCGCAGGACGCCATGGGTGGAAGGATGCTGCGGCCCCATGTTGATGACGAGTTCATCGGCGCCGAAGAGGGTGTCGGTTTTCTGCGCGCCGTTTTCGTGCAAGGTATCAGTCAAAATTTCGCACCCTACTGGCCGCTCTCGATGCCGAGATTTTCCCGGACCCAGGCGGTGTCTTGCTGAAGAATGTCGTAATCCTTGCGAAGGGGATGGCCCTGCCACTCGTCGGGAAGCAGAATGCGCTTCAGATTGGGATGGCCGAGGAAGGTGATGCCAAAGAGGTCGAAAATCTCGCGCTCGAGCCAGTTGGCGGCGGGCCAGATGGGGACGAGTGTCGAGGGCTGCTCTTCGACGCCGAGAGGAATTTTCAGTCGGAGGCGCGTGTTATGGGTGAAGGAATAGAGTTGTGCGACGAGATCGAATCGCTTCTCGCGGCGCGGCCAGTCGACGGCGGTGTAATCCTCGAGCAGATCGAATTTTTCTTCGTCGCGGGAGTAGCGAGCGATTTCCAGAAGTTGCGCCGCGTGGACAATGAAGATGGATTGCTTTCTGTCTTCGAGCGCGTCGAGAATTGCAGCGCCGAAGCGTTCGCGATAGCGCCGGGAAAGCTCATTGTCGAGCGGGACCTGCAACGGAGCGGGAGCGACACCCTTCGCGGGGGAAGAAGGAGGTGCACCCGCAGCGGACGCCGAGGAAGAGCCAGACACGTCTGGCTGCGAAATGTCGGGCGATTGGGGTGCCTTGGACTTGTCTGCCATGGACCCTGAAACCTTGGGCTGCACTTGGATTGCCTGGCCGGAAGCGGGACGCAGGCGCGAATTTCATTCCCCCGAGAATACCGCCAAACAAACAGCTCGCAAAGGGTAGGAGCGAGGTGCACGAGCTGGATTAAAGCAAATACTATCCGAGCGACCTGGCGGCAAGCGATCCATTCACTGGGTTTCTAACACACGCCCCGAGTGACGTCAATGCGCGGGCGCACAAAGGGAGAGGAAGTACGGCTTCGAGGCAAAATACGGGGAAAAGAGAAAATTCAGGCCAGATCGAGCGCGCCCTTTTTGTAGAGCCAGACGTATCCGACGAGGAGGATACCGAGAAAAACGAACATGGAGGAGAGAGCGAAGGCGGCAAGATGTTGTGCGAGCCAGGAGCGAAACAGGATGGCCCAGGGAAAAAGAAAGATGGTTTCCACGTCGAAGATCACGAACACCATGCCAATGATGTAGAAGCGAGCGGAGTAACGGCCGCGGGCGGTGGTTTCCGGGAGGATGCCGCATTCGTAGGGCTGAAACTTTGCGGGACCGCCGCGGGAGCCAGGACGAATGTATTTGAAGACAATTAGCGTGACGACCGGGAAAGAGAGTACCAGCAGAGAAAAGAGGAGAAGCGGGATGTAGGCCGCTGGCATCGGTTGACCTATGGGCGAATGCTAACACAGATCCTAGTGGGTTTCCCGGTTGGAAATCCGTTTTGAAGTTTCGATTAAATTGAAGTTGTACCACCGGAGTCCCAACACCGGACCTTGTCGGATGGCTTCAGGATGACACGCTCTTGCCTGCAGGCTCGAAGCTACTGAGGGTGGGCGAGGGTGATCTGCTCGGCGACGCAAACCCACTGGTTGTTGCGGAGGATCCAGACGTCGGTGAAGCGTTCGTAGCGGTGGGAGATGGAGCCATCGCGCTGGCGGAGACTGATGTCGTCGAGCCCGGTAGCGACGACAGTGTCGTTGCTCACGGCGTGGGAGACGAGAAGCGTCATGCTGATCGTGGCAACCGAGGGAGCTTCTTCCTTGTAGCCGGCGATCATGGAATCGCGGTCGCCGAGGCGGCCGTCGGATTCGATCAACTGGAAATCGTCGCCGAGGAGTTGGCGCAGTTTGTCCCAGTCGTGGGCGAGCTGGATCTTGAACCATTCCTGCTCAAGTTTGGTCACCGCTTTTTCGGCAGTTGCCCAGCCTGCATTTCTGGGGACTTTTGTTGCTGGGGATTCCTTGGCCGTCTGCGCAGGCGCGAGACAGGGCAAGAAAAGACTCCAGAAAAAGAGCGGGAAAACACTCCGGGCGAATGAATGCATTCGCGGATACCTCCCAACTTTGCGTAATGTCCGAAAGACCGCGGGCGAGCGGCCTTAGAGGTACCGTACAACGAAAGAGCTATTTTTCGAAGAGAAGTTCCCCGGCACGTTGCGTGGCTTTCACTACGGCTTTGATGAGCGTGACGCGGAGCTTCCCTTCCTCGAGTTCCATGATGCCGTCGATGGTGCAGCCCGCGGGCGTAGTGACGGAGTCTTTGAGCAAGGCGGGGTGATCGCCGGTTTCAAGGACAACGCTGGCGGAGCCCTTCATGGTTTGCGCGGCGAGAAGCGTGGCGACGTCGCGCGGCAGGCCAACTTTGACGCCAGCTTCGGCCAGAGATTCAAGGATGATGTAGGCGAAGGCTGGACCGCTGGCGGATAGGCCGGTGACAGCGTCCATGTTTTTCTCGTCGACGATGACGGTGCGGCCGACGGCGTCGAAGAGGGCTTTGGCAATTTCAAGGTGTTCGGCGGAGGCGTGGGCTCCCTTACAAATGCCGGTCATGCCCGTGCCGACGATGGAGCAAGTGTTGGGCATGGCGCGGATAACGGGAACTTTTTCGCCGAGACGCTGTTCGATGTAAGCGGTTGGAACGGATGCGGCGACGGAGATTACAAGCGTGTCCTTGTCCAGCTCGGGCTTGATTTCCTTCAGGACGTCGCCGACGACCTGGGGCTTCACGCCGAGGAGAACGATGTCGGTGCCGCGCACGGCCTTGCGGTTATCGGTGGAGGAGGAGACACCGAGTTCCTTGGCAAGCGCAGCGGCTTTCTCTTCATGGCGGACAGTGGCGGTGACATTTTTCGGAAGGAAGAGCTTTTGCTTCAGGTACGCGCGGAGAAGGATTCCGCCGAGCTTGCCCGTGCCGAGGACGGCGAGTTTCTTGCCGGAAAGTTTGCTGGTCATGGTGCAAACATTGTTACGGAGGCGCGGCAAGGGGTCAACAAGCGAATGCGTAAGGGTTGGGATAGAATGCGTGGCACGATGAGAAACCATAGAGCGATCGGATTAGCTGGCCTGGGGCTGGTGATTTTGTGCGGAGTTTGGCTTTTCGGCTTTGCGGGCAAAAAGAACCAAGCCGCGGAGTCGCAAGTGGTGTTGAAGAATGTGGCCGTTCCGATGAGGGATGGCGTGGTTTTGCGAGCCAATGTATGGCTTCCCGGGGCGGAAGGGCGATTCCCTACCCTTGTGTACCGGACTCCCTACGGGAAAGAGGATGCGCCAAAGGAGTGGAGCACGTTCGAGAAGTTGCCGGCTCGAGGATACGCGGTTGTGATTCAGGATGTGCGCGGGCGGTATGCGTCGGACGGCGAGTTCTTCCCTTATCAGAATGAGGGGAGAGACGGGTACGACACGATTGAATGGGCGGCGCGGCAGTCATGGTCGGATGGAAATGTGGGGACATTCGGATTGTCTTATCCCGGGGCGGTGCAGTGGCTGGCGGCAATCGAGAATCCCCCGCATCTGAAGGCGATGGTGCCGGCAATGACGTTTTCCACGCCGCGAAACTTTTTCTACTCGGGTGGATTGTTCGATGGGTCGTGGCTGGAGTGGATCTGGATGAACATCGCGCCGGACGCGCGGAAAAGGAAAAACCTGCCGGGACCGCAAACACACGAAGAGGCGAAGGCAGCGTGGAAACTGGAGCACGCGCGCGTGGAGGTTTTTTTGCCTCTGCAAGAATTGCCGGACTTGAAGCAAGCGGCGCCATTTTATTATCAGTGGCTTGCGCACGCACCAGCGGATCCCTGGTGGGACTGGGCAGAACTGCGCAACAAATACGACCGGGTGCATTGCGCGGTGCTGAATTTTTCGGGCTGGTATGACGAAGCGTACGGGCCGGACGGCGCGACGACAAATTTCAACGGCTTGCTTAGGGCACGAAGAGGCGCAAAGGATCCAGCGACCCGCACGATCATCGGACCATGGACACATGGCGCGCAGGATACCCGGAAGAGCGGCGAACGCGATTTCGGCCCAACCGCGCCGGTAGATTACGACGAACTGATTCTGCGCTGGATGGATCACTACCTGCGCGGCATCGACAACGGTGTTGAGAAGGAAGCGCCGGTGCGCATTTTTGTGATGGGGTCGAATGCCTGGCGAGACGAAAAATCCTGGCCGCTGGAGCGGGCGCGGGCAACCTCGCTCTACCTCGCCGCGGATTCTCCGGAAAGCCGAATTGGAAAGCTGTTGGGTGCCGGTGAAAAGTCTGCGGTAACGACCACTGCGTTGACGTCCGATCCAGCGCATCCGGTCGCGGACACTTTTGACGCTTACGGCGCGCATAATTACCGGGCGCTTGCAGGCCGGAAAGACGTACTGGTCTTTGACAGCGAGCCGTTGGCGAAGGATACGGAAGTGACGGGACCGATTACGGCGGAGATATATGTGTCGGCAGACGTGAAGGATTTTGATTTGTGGGTAAGGTTGCTCGACGTGGCGCCGGATGGGACGGCATTTAACTTGATGAGCCCGGGCCTCGATGTGCTGCGCGCCAGCTGGCGGGATACAGCAATCAAACCAGAACTGTTGGAGCCTGGGAAGATTTACAAGTTATCGCTGGATCGAATGTTGACGAGCAACACTTTCCTGAAGGGACACAAGATTCGCGTGCAGATCAGCGGAGCCTTTTATCCGCACTTTTCCAGGAATTTGCAGACGGGCGAATCCGAAATTGTGTCGAAAGAAAGCCGGATTGGGCGGATCACGGTGCATCACGACGCGGAGCATGCATCGCGAGTCGTATTACCGATCGTTGAAAAATAGCTTCGGCGCCCCACAGACACCATTGCCGTGGAGCGTAACGCCCCGGAAACCTGCGTCGATTTCGGAATTTGGCAGGGTCGGGGGAATGGGATAATTGGGCCAAGATGACCCCACAATCACAGGTAAATCCCAAACCGGAGGAAAAGCGCCGCGTTTCCGTCGAGGAACAGCCGACGGGTATACAGGCCGCTGTGTATTCCCTTTTGGGGCTTTTACTGCAGGTGTGCATCGAGTGGCTGGTGCGTCTGACGGGCAGAAGGGTTCACAAGTGCGAGGCTCCGTGGCTCGATTGCGTGTTGGGAAAACCGGGCGTGATTGGAACGGGCGTCTACCAACGGATTGCGGACGAACAAAAACTGGAGATTGGGCAACCACCGGATGCGGGGCTGATCGCCAGCTTTGAGAGCCTGCGCGGGCCGTCGTTCGATCCGGACCGGGTGGACCCGCGAATCCGCCATTTTTACGAGCACACGGCCTTCTACAAACTGGAAGTGTGGAGCGAGGTGTACTTCGCTGGAAAGTTTGTGCTGTGGCTGCTCGTTGAGTTCATCAGCCGGCGGATGGACCAACTGAATTTTCCGATATCGTCGCTGGAAGTGGCAAAAGGGATGACCAGCGAAATCGTGCAATTGCGCGAGCCTGGCTCGGGAAGGCTGGCGTATACCGGCTGGCTGCGTCGATTCCGTGCGACGGGAAAAGTGATTTACGCGGGGCTATATTCCGTGACGCAAGTGCCCGGAGAAACCAATCCCTGTGTGAAGGTGACATTCCCGTGCTTTGGGAGCAGTAACGTGTATTTGCGGCCTTGTGTGTATGCGGACGGGACGTTTGGATTGGTCTCTACCGGGGCGGCGTTTGGAAGATCAGGGTTTTACCGGATCGTGGAATCTGGCGCCGAGCACTGGCGGGTGAGGAATTTTACGACGCTGCATGAGATTTTTCACGTCTATGCGGATGAAGACGGCATCCTTCGCACGGATCATGAGATCACTTTCGTCGGTCTGACGATCTTGAGGCTGCATTATAAGATGACGGCGGCGCAGAACGGGGATGCAGTGGCACCACAGGAGGTTCGTTCCTCGCTGCAGCCGGTTTGAATCCTCTGCGAGTAGGTTGCTGGGTGCTCCTCTGCTTGGGCCGCTCATCCGTTCGGAATAATTTCAATCCTTAGAAACTCTCCGGGGCACCGCTGAAACTCTGCTGTCCCTCTAGAAATTTCTGACTGATTGGTGTGCGCAAAAGCGGGAGCTTCGCTCCCGCACTCAAAAGTTTAATCGTGGCGGGCACCGTGAAGGACATGGATTGCGTGGGGCAGAAGTTGGGCGAGAGTGTCGAGAGATTCGACGGCGCCTTTGGGGCTGCCGGGAAGATTGAGGATGAGGGAAACGTTGCGGACGACGGCGACACCGCGCGACAACACGGCCGTGGGAGTTTGTTCGGCACCTTTGCGGCGCATTTCTTCGGCGAGGCCGGGGATCACTTTTTCGGCGACATCGAGAGTGGCTTCGGGAGTGTTGTCGCGAGGGCCGAGGCCGGTGCCGCCGGTGGTGAGAATGAGATCGACACGGCGTGAATCGGCGAGCTGGCGGAGATGGGAGCGCACCTGGCCGGGGTCATCGGAGCACTTCAGCGACGAGGTGACTTCCCAGCCGAGTTCGCGGCAGCGCTGGACGACGGCGGGGCCAGAGAGGTCGACGCGCTCATCGTGGGCAACGGAATCGCTGATGGTAAGGACGGCAACGCGCATAGGGGCTGTCAATTCGAGGGAACCGCGTCGCGGCTGGCTTCGTCCATCAGGCGCATGGCTTCCATCAGGAGGCCGGTGGTGTTGCGCGTGGTGGTGGTATTGGAGGAAGCATTGGCGGCGTTGAAGTCGATTTCGAACTCACCTTCGGTCCACAACAAAACTTTGTAGACGGCGTCGTCACCGACGAGCGTGCCTATTTTTGCGTCGCGGCACTGCCCGCTGGCGAAATAGAGCTCGCCTGACTCGCCGGCTTTGTGCACTTGCAGGCGGCAGGACTTCTGGCCCATTTCAAGCGACTGCATCAGGTCAATCATACTCATTTCTTCAAGGCGTCCCTGAATGACGCCGGGGCGCGAGGCCCGCTTCTGAAGCTTTTCGAGATGCAGGCGGTCGACAATTTTCTTTGCCATGCGGACGAGATCTTTGGCCAGGAAAGGCTTGGCGATGAAATCTTCGACGCCGTCCACCAGGGGACGAAGTTTTTCCTCGATATCGGTGCGGCTGGCCATGAACAGGAAGGGGATGTGGCGCGTGGCTTCGCGGCCACGAAGTTTTTCGAAGAGCTGGCGGCCGTCGAAGCCCGGCATCTTGTAGTCGCAAAGAATGACGTCGGGTGGATCGTCAATGGCTTTCAGAAGAGCATCAGTGCCGTCAGAGGCGATCACCACTTCGCAGAAGGGTTCAAGGGACTTAGACACGAGGTCGCGCATCAGCGGATTATCGTCCGCAAGCAGGAGTTTGACGGACTTACTGGCAGCGGAAGTCATTTGCGGCCCGCCCGCCTTTTTCGGCCCGACGCGCGCAGGTAGTCGCCGCTTTTTCCACCTGTTTTTTCCAGCAGGTGGATGTGCGCGATTTCAATTCCTTTGTCGAGTGCCTTGCACATGTCGTAGACCGTGAGAGCGGCACAGGTAACCGCGACCAGCGCTTCCATCTCCACGCCAGTTTGCGCCGCGGCGGTTGCCCGGGACTGGAGTTCCACTCCATCTTTGCACAGGCGGGGGGTCACATCAATGTGAGTGAGGGGGATGGGATGACAAAGAGGTATCCACTCGGCGGTGCGCTTGGCGGCGGCGATGCCGGCGATGCGAGCGATTTCGAGGGGATTGCCTTTGGGGTTTTTCAGGCGGCGGACGGCACGCAGGACGCGCGGGGACATGCGAACGAAGGCATGGGCTACGGCGGTGCGGGTGGTGACGGCTTTGGCAGAGACGTCGACCATGCTGACTTCGCCGCGGGTGGTGTAGTGAGAGAGTTTGGGCATGAGGTTTTGATCGATCGAAAGACCTTACATGTCAAACCCTAGTTCCTTGGCTAGGGCTGAATATGCTGCACCTCGTTCACGATCGGGGCGTATCCCAGGTGCGCCGCAGATATAGAGGGTCGATAGATTGTGATACGCCAGGGCCGAAAGTCTCTCTTCATGAATATTCTGTCGGGCTACCTTGCAATAGAGTTCGACTGCCTTGCTGCCGTCAGCCATTACACCCCAACCGAAATGATACAGATTGGCCAGGTTGCATTGCGCCTTTGGATTGCCGGCATCAGCCAAATGAGCAAGGACATCAAAAGCCGCAGAATAGTTGCCTTTCTCGATGTTTTGTAAGGCTTCAAGCAGCTCTGGAGTATCAAAGCTTTCCATAGGTTCCGCCTCAAAGGCGGCGGCGAGCCGCCGCACTCCAAATTAGATTACGTCGAGGCGCGGCAGAACGGAAACTTTCTCTCCAGCGGGAATGTCCTGGCGGTCAGCCGGAACTACGATGAAACAATTGGCGTGGGTGAGAGCGGCGATGTCGCCAGAGCCTTGCCAAGTGAGCGGGCAGACTTCGGGAGAGATACCGGTCCATTCGAAATGAGCTGGAAGGAAGTGGGTCAGGCCGGGTTTTTCGTGAAGCGTCTTGGTGAGATTGGCTTCGAGTAATGGAAGGGGGCGCGGGTGAGCGCCGCCGAGCACATCGATCGCGGGAGTGACGAAGAGTTGAAAGGTGACCATGGTGGAGACGGGATTGCCCGGGAGGCCGAAGACAAAGGTGTCGCGGCAGCGGCCGAAAACGGCGGGCTTGCCTGGCCGAATCGCGACGGCGTCGAAATAGAATTCGGCGCCGAGGGATTTTAAAACGGTTTCGACAAGGTCGTATTTTCCCATGGAGACGCCACCGGACAGAACCAGGATGTCTTCCTTGAGGCCAAGTTCGATTTTGGCGCCGAGGTCGTCCACGCGATCGAGGGCGTTGCCCAGCGGAACCGGTTCGCCACCGGCCAGGCGGACTTGTGCGGCGAGGGAGACGCTGTTGCTGTTGCGAATGTGAAAGGGGCCGGGCGTTTCCGTAATGGGAACGACTTCGTCGCCGGTGGAAAGAATGGCTACGCGCGGACGGCGAGCGCAGAGGAGTTCCGCGGCGCCGACTTGCGCGGCGAGGGCAAGTTCGGCAAAGCCGAGCCGGAGGCCTGGCTTGAGGGCTAGGTCGCCGGAATGGGCTTCGCTTCCCTTTTTGACGATGTTTTGGCCTGGGTTGGTCGCGCGCTGGAAGGTAACGTTGTCCGCGACTCGGTCGGTGAATTCGATCATGACGACGGCGTCGGCCCCTGCGGGCACGGCGGCGCCGGTCATGATCTGGATGCAAGTGCCGGGAGCGAGCGGTTGGGTGACCGTGTCGCCGGCTTTGATTTCACCGACGCAGCGGAGGGTTGCGCCTTTTGCAGCGATGGAGGCGCGGACGGCATATCCATCGCGGGTGGAGCGGTCAAAGGGAGGATAGTCGCGGTCCGCCCGGACTTCTTGGGCGAGGGCATCGCCGAGGGCGTCAGCAAGATTCTTTTTAGAGACTTGGCGCGGGCGCGAGAGGATGTGCGGCGTGGTTTTTTGGATGACGAGTTTGCGCGCATCTTGGAATGGGAGCATCAAGGAGTCCTTGGTCAGACGGGCTATTGTAGCGCAGCGGCCGGGCAGGCACCGATTTTGTAGGGGCGGAGCTTGCTCCGCCCCTCCGAGCGAAGCGAGGAGTGTGAGTTGAGGAGAAAGCTCCCAATCCATTAAATCGAAGAGGGCCGGGCAAGCCCGGCCCCTACAAGTGAGAAGAACCTGCGAACTAGAGCCAGCTGGCTAGGAGAGTGCCGGGCTGGATGATGGTGGCGTCGCGCTCGGGGCCGGTGGAGATCATGCCGATTTCGACCTGGAGGTAGTCGGAGACGAAGCGGAGATAGTCTATGGCCGCTTTGGGGAGCTTGGCGGCGTCTTTCAGGCCGTAGGTGGATTCGCACCAGCCGGGAAGAGTCTTATAGACGGGCGTGACGCGCTCGTAGACTTCGGCGGCGGCGGGCATTTCGTGGATGGGTGAGCCTTTGTAGGTATAGCCGACGGCCACACGAATTTCACGCTGGGTGTCGAATACGTCGAGCTTTGTGACGACGAGAGAATCGATGCCATTGATCATTTTGGCGTAGCGGAGTTCGGCGAGGTCCAGCCATCCGCAGCGGCGCGGGCGGCCAGTGACGGCGCCAAATTCCTTGCCGCGCTCGCGAACTTCCTGGGCTTCGAGGTCGGGCATTTCGGTGGGGAAAGGGCCGCCCCCAACCCGTGTGGTGTAGGCCTTGGAAATGCCGAGGACGTGGCGAATCTTGGTGGGGGGAACGCCGGTGCCGGTGGTGGCACCGCCGGATGTGGCGCTCGAAGAGGTGACAAACGGATAGGTGCCATGGTCGATATCCAGCATGGTGCCTTGGGCGCCTTCGAAGAGGACGGACTTGCCCTCGTCTAGGGCGCGATTGGCGAGTTCGGCGGTGTCGCAGATGTAGCCCTTGATTTTTTCGCCGAGGCGAAGAGTTTCCTCGACTTCGTGAGAGAAATCCACGTTGGCACCGTAGGCTCCCTGGGCGATGCGGTTTTTTTCGGCTACCACGCGGGCGGCTTTTTCGCGGAAAAGCGCGGGATCGAGCAGGTCCACCATACGCAGGCCGCGGCGAGCCATTTTGTCTTCGTAGGCAGGCCCGATGCCGCGCGAGGTAGTGCCGATTTTGTTCTCTCCGCGCGCGGATTCAGCGGCCTTGTCGAGTTCGCGGTGATACGGGAAAATCAGGTGGGCGCGATTGCTGACGTGCAGGCGGCCGGCAACGCTGACGTGAGCCTTTTCGAGCATTTCGATTTCGTTGACGAGGGCGGAAGGATCGACGACCACGCCCGGACCAATGATGACGTGTTGCTTCGGCCGCAAGATGCCGCAGGGGATGAGCTGGAGAACGTAGCGGTCCTTGCCGATGATGACGGTGTGGCCGGCGTTGTGGCCGCCGGCGACGCGCGCGATGTAATCAAACGAGCCCGCGAGATAATCGACTACCTTGCCTTTGCCTTCATCACCCCACTGCGCACCAACCACAACGACCGATTTCATTCGGAGCTTCTCCTCGGGCGGACCCCAGAAACACACTACGCCAGGCAAATATCCAAGCGGAATAAGCGGGAGTCCACGGCGCAGAACCTGCGCAACACACCAATTTAAAATTGTACGATGGGCTAGTGTGGAACGCAAGCGACTAGTCGGAGAGGAAAATCCAAGAATTTGAGGCAACCTGCGCTAACTAATGGATAGCAGCGATCAGCGATCGGATATCAGGAAGCCATCATCGGTTCGAGGGGCATTGGCAGTTGCGCAGCGATGTGCGCGGCTTTTCTTGATTCCGATGGCCGCGTCGGATAGCGTCGAAGGAGCGGGGTGCCTCTCCATCCCGTGTTTGAATGGCACTTTTGAGAATCCAGAGGGAGAGAGACTTGACGAATCCGATCATTACGTTGACGACCGATTACGGGACGAACGACCACCTGGTGGGGGTATTGAAAGGCGTCATCCTGAGAATCAATCCCGATGTGCAGATTGTGGACATTACGCACGGGGTGACGCCGTTCGACCTGCTGGACGGAGCGACCGCGATTGCCAATGCGTATCCTTACTTTCCGCCGCGCACGATTCACGTGGTGGTCGTTGATCCGGGCGTCGGGACAGACCGGCGGCCGCTGATTGTGAGCGGGCAGAATCAGTATTTCCTGGCGCCGGACAATGGCGTGCTCTCGGGTGTGTATGACAAGGAGCAGAATTTCATGGTGCGGCACCTGACGGCGGAGCACTACTTTTTGCATCCGGTAAGCAGGACGTTTCACGGGCGAGACGTTTTCGCAGCGGTGGCCGGCTGGCTTTCGAAGAACTGGCAACCGGGCAGCATGGGTGAAGAGATCACCGACTTCAAGCGATTTGCGCTGCCGAGGCCGAAGGAGGCGGATGGGCTGTTGAAGGGCGTGGTGCTGAAGGTGGACTCCTTCGGCAACCTGATTACGAATTTCCGCGAAGAGGATTTGCCTGCCGGCGCGATTGAGAAGGGCGAGATCAATTTGCAGGTTGGCAGTCACGCAGTCAGCAAGCTGGTGCCGACGTTTGCGCTTGGGAGTGCCGGCGAGGCGATTGCATACGTGGGTTCGAGCGGCAATTTAGAAATTGGCGTTAACAAGGGAAGCGCGTCGAAGACCCTGGGGCTGGGACGCGGGACGCCAGTTTTGTTGAATAAGGGCTGATACAGAAGGTCCGGTTCAGCGCCGGAGGCGCGATGGCGACCGGAGGCTTTGCGTAACGAGCAAAGACTTTCCTAGGCAGCCGCTGGCGCCGGTTGCCTCCGCCTGTGCCAGTAATCCAATGCCGCGAACAGAAGGACACCAGGCACGCCGGTCAGTCCGCAAACGATAAAGAAAATGCCATAGGCGTGAACGAGGCCGTGCGTGGAGCTCAGGCTTTCGACCGCGGCGCCGGAAAACCCCTTCAAGATCTTTCCCAGCCAGGCATAAGTTGAACTCAAGAGCGCATACTGCGTGGCGGTGTATCCCAGATTGGTGAGACTCGACATATACGCAACAAGCGCAACGCCGGCAAAGGTGATGCTGAAGTTGTCAGCTACCATGACGAGGGCGAAGAGAGGAACGCTCGTGCCCGCGAACGCGAGAGTCGCATACGCGGCAATCGCGGCTGCCTGCACAATGCCCCCGATGATGAGCGCGCGCATGTACCCAAGCTTCAGGGAGCAGAATCCGCCCGCTGCGATACCCGCAAACGTAGCGATGAGTCCGATTGAGCCGCGCACCGTTCCGACCGTTTCCTTCGAAAGACCGAGGTCGTGGTAGTAGGGATTGGCCATCGGACCCATGATGAAGTCCGGCACGCGGTAGAGGCTGATGGCCGCTAACATCACAAGCGCGAGCCAGCCATGCGCGCGAAAGAACGCGATGAACGGTCCCACGACAGCGTCGAAGAAACCCCGCGCCGTCCAAAGCGGCGCTTCGCGCTCCTTCTCATCCATCACCGCATCCGCGCGTTCCGGTTCCTTCGCAAACCAAGTGGCGATCATTCCAACGGCCATACATGCGCCGTAGATACCGTAGGACATGCGCCAGCCCACGACCGCTGCCACGATGAGGATAAGGGAATCCGTAGTCAGAAGCGCCAGGCGGTAGCTGAACTGATAGGCAGACGCGAGGGCGCCTTGTTCTTCTCCATCGCTCGCCGATTCAATTCGCCAGGCATCGACCACAATGTCCTGGGTTGATGAAGCAAAGGCGACGACGAGCGCAAATGCACCCAGCCGGGCGAGCCCGGCTTTCGTGCCAATGCCGCCCATGGCAGCAAGCGCGAGCCCGACGACGATCTGGGAGAACATCATCCATCCGCGCCGATGTCCAAGCCTCTTAAACAACGGCAAGTCCACGCGATCGATCAAGGGCGCCCACAGAAACTTCAGCGAATAGGCGATGCCCACCCAGGAAAGAAACCCGATCGCCGTCAGGGAGGTGCGCTCGTCGCGAAGCCAGTAGCCAAACGTATTGCCGACCAGAAAAAAGGGAAGGCCTGAAGAAAATCCGAGCAACAACATCGTCAGGTGTTTTGGGCCGTAGGCAAATCGGCGATCCGGTGCTTGCGCAAGAGTCACGCGTTCATTGTCTAAGGGAGCCTCACGAAACTCAACGCTCGTACCATCGAATCTTGTCCATCCTGACACTCTACCGAGTGTCACAAATCATTCTGAACTAGCACAGCAGGAAGCGATGCACAAGGTGGCGGGCCATTCGCGGGGGGCTCAGCGCTCCTTTCCCTTGGCCTTATTTTTCGTCGCGGAAACCGGCGCAGAAGCCGCAGGGACAGCCGCGACGGCAGCTTCGGCTTTGTTCTGCTCGGCCTCGCGCAACCTCTGAATTTTTACGCGGGCAACGCGGCGGCCATCCATTTCCATGACAGAGAAGCGGTAGAGACCGTATTCGAAACTTTCGCCACCGCGCGGGATGAAACCTAATTGGGCCATGACAAAGCCGCCAACGGTGGCGTAGGCGGGATCTTCCGGCAAGGTAATGTTGTATTGCGAGTCGAGGTCGCGCACGTTGAGGCCGGCGTCAAAGATAATGGCGCCGTCGGCAAGAGTGAGCGGGCGCTCGACCACGTCGAACTCGTCGTGGATTTCGCCGACAAGCTGCTCGAGGAGATCTTCCTTGGTGACCAGGCCGAGGATGCTGCCGAATTCGTCGACGACCATGGCCATGCCGACGTGGCGGGCACGGAGTTCCATGAGCAATTCGCTGGCAGGCTTGGTTTCGGGGACGATCAGGATTTCGCGGAGGACACGTCGCAAGTCGAACGGGGGGCCGGGCGAAAGCCGTTCTTCGAGGCGGCGTTCACGATCGAGGAGCACCCACATCATGTCCTTGATATGAACGAAACCAAGCACGTGATCCACCGTGCCGCGATAAACGGGAATGCGCGACCGCTGCGTGGTGGCAAAGACCTTCATGACTTCATCGAGCGATGCTTCAACTGGCAGGGTGTGCATGTCCGGCCGGGAAACCATGATTTCACGGACCTGCAACTGGCTTAGCTCGATGGCGCTGAGAATGAATTTCTCTTCCCCGACCGCGAGCAATCCCCGTTCGCGGGCTTGCTGAATCTGAATTTGAAGCTCTTCGGTGGAATGAGCAACGCCGTGCCCCGTTGGCTTCACAACCCCCATCGCGCGGACGATTGCGCCGGAGATACCGTCAAGAAGGTCGATGGCCCAGCGGAAGGAGTTGAGGAACCACGCAAAAGGACGAGCGACCATCAGGGCCACGCGTTCAGCGCGCGCGAGGCTGATAGTTTTGGGAACAAGTTCGCCGAAGACCACGTGGATGGCGCTGAGGATAGCGAAGGAGAGCGCGAGCGCCGCAGCGTGAGCGAGAAAGAGCATGCGCATGCTGCCATCTGCTGGCAAAAAGCTTTGGAATAGTTTAGCCAGAGTCGCCTGCCCCAGAGCGCCGATGGCCAGGCTGGTCAGCGTGATGCCGACCTGCACGCCGGAGACGACGCGGTGGAGATCGGAGAGGAGTTGCTCGACGATCTTGGCCTGAGAGCTGCCCTTGGCGACCAATTGACGGACGCGCGAGAGGCGCACCGCGACAAGGGAGAACTCTACGGCGGCGAAGAAACCGTTGAGGGCCACCAGGACGAGAACTCCGATGATCCGGATCAGGAACATACCGCGGGGAGAACCTCCCAGCCGCATTGTAACAGTAGATTTGGGCGGAAAGAGGAAACGGTGGAACGCGGTTGTCGAATGGAAAGAATCGAAATTCGATGGCACTCGGGAATAGGCGCCCGTGCGGCTGCGCAGGTTGCACGGTGTAGCGGGGTCCACTAAACTGAAAACTTCTACCTCGAGGTGAAACTCGCTTTGCGCACCGTCCTGCGTTTCCTACTCGCCATTGTCGCCATTCTTGTGATCGTTTTCGCCACCGCCATCTGGTGGCTGGTGTATCGCCCGCTTCCGCAATTAAATGGCACCGCAATGCTGCCCGGCTTGCAGGGCGAGGTGACGGTGGAGCGCGACAATTGGGGAGTGCCGCATATCCGCGCGAGTTCGGTGGAAGATGCCGTGGAAGCGCAGGGATACGTTGTGGCGCAGGATCGTCTGTGGCAGATGGATCTGCTGCGGCGCGCCTCGCGCGGTCAGCTATCGGAAATCCTGGGCCCCAGAACGCTGAAGATTGACAAGGATTTTCGAAATTTGAATTTCGGGCGGGCGGCGGATCGCGACCTGCAAGAAATGAACCCGGAGTCGCGGAGGCTGCTGGAAGCGTATGCGCGAGGCGTCAACCGGTTTATCGAGCAGCATCGGGAAACGCTGCCGATGGAATTTAACCTGCTGAAATATAAGCCGCAGCCGTGGCAGCCGACGGATTCGCTGGTGTTGACGGGATATATGTACCGGACATTGGCGGATACGCGGGAAAGGGAGATCCATCGCGCGGTGGTTGCGGCAAAGGCGGGCCCGGAACTTGCGAAGGACCTCTTCAGCGACGAATCGTCGATGGATCATTTTGTGGTTGGCGATCCGAACGTGAAGGAACGGGCTAACGCCGACGCGGATGACGAGGACGATGATGAAGATGAGATGGACAGTGATGATGTCCTGAAGGCGAACTTGATCCAACCGGATTTGCTCGAATCGATTTCGAAGCCGGACCTCACTTCCCTTCTGGCAGGCCAAGTGGAGCAATGGCTTCGCGCCGGGCAGCACGACATTCGTGGGACGCTTGGAAGCAACAACTGGGTGGTGAACGGCGCACACACGGCGACGGGCAAGCCGCTGCTGGCGAACGACACGCATCTGGAGTTGACGATTCCACCCATCTGGTACGAAGTGCATCTGACGGCGCCGGGATGGAATGTGAAAGGGATTACCTTTCCGGGGGCGCCGCTGGTGATTATCGGGCATAACGATCGCATCGCGTGGGGCTTCACGAACAACGGCGCGGATGTGCTGGACCTGTATATCGAGACGTTCAATCCAGCCAATCCTGACGAGTATCGCGTGAATGGAAAATGGAAAAAGGCGGATGTGTATGACGAAGTGATTAAGGTGAAGGGCGCGTCGGACGAGCACTTGCGGCTGGTGGTGACACGTCACGGTCCTGTGTTACAGAACGAAGGCGACAAATCGTACGCGATGCGGTGGACCGCGCTGGAGCCGGGAGGGCTGGCGAACAGCTACAACTGGCTAGGGAAAGCGCGAAATTGGAAGCAGTTTCGCGAAGTGATGCGGCAGGTGTGGGGCCCGGCTCAGAACGTGGTGTACGCCGACGTGGATGGAAATATCGGATACGTGATGGCTGCGCGAGTGCCCATCCGCAAGAAAGGGCACGGGGAAGTTCCCGTGCCGGGAGATACGGACGAATACGAGTGGACTGGCTACATTCCATTTGAACAGTTGCCGCAGAGTTTTAATCCGGAGAGTGGATTGATTGTGACGGCGAACGCGCGGGTGACTGGCCCAGACTACAAACCGTATCTGACGGACCGGTGGGAAGAGCCATACCGGACGGCTAGGATATATGACCTGCTGCACGACAAGCATGACTTGCGGCCCGAAGACATGCTGAAGGTGCAGACGGATACTTACAGTTATCCGCATGTGTTTATCGGTGAGCAGTTGGTTGCAGCGGCGAGGATTGCTCCGCCAAAGGATCCGCGCGCGCAGAAATTGATTCAGCAGGCGAAGGACTGGAACGGGATTGCGGATGTGAATTCGTCCGTGGTGACGTTTCTCGATGCGGCGATGTACCGTTCGCTGGATCTGATTCTGGAGCCGCATTTGGGCAAGGAGACGGAACTTTACTCCTGGCGGAAGCTGGCATTTCTGCAGAAAGTGCTGACGGAACGTCCAGCGCGCTGGCTGCCAACGGAATTCAAGAATTATGACGAACTTCTTGGCGACGCTGCGGACCGCGCGGTGAAGCGGTTGGAGGACGAGACCCACAGCAGCGACCCGGACGATTGGGCGTGGAAGCGGTTCAACTACCTGGAAATGCTGCACCCGATTGGGCGCGAGGGGATTCTGAAAAAGTTGCTGAGCAAATCAGGGCAGGCGCAATCGGGGACGCTCTTCAGTCCGCGCGCAGCTTCACGGCACCATGGGCCTTCGGAGCGCTTTGTTGCCAATTTAGGTGATTGGGACAGTTCCATCCTGCTGCTTCCCGCGGGGCAATCCGGGCAACCAGGCAGCGAACATTATTCCGATCAGTTTTCGTACTGGTTCGAAGGCAAGCCGATCTATGAACCGTTCAGCGACGCGGCAGAGGCCAAGGTGAAGAAGCACCTACTTACGCTGAAGCCGGCGAACTGAACGCAATTCCCCACTGTCATGCCAGAACTCCCGGAAGTCGAAGCAGTCGCCCGAGCGCTTCGCCCATTGATAAAGGGCCAGCGGATTCGCTGCCTACATGTATTTCATGCGATCGCTCTGAAGCCTCAGATCCCTGCCGAGGCGGCGAGGATTGTTGAAGGCCGCCGCGTCCTGGAAGTGTTTCGCCGGGGCAAGTACCTCTTTTTGGCGCTGGACCGCGGACTGGTGGAAATGCATTTTCGATTTGACGGGCAGTTGGTTTGGTTTTCGGGCGCGAAGGAGTTGCTCGAACGGGCTAACGCTAACGAAGATGGCGTACATGTGGATGTCGCGTTGGAGTTCGCAAAAGGCGTGCTGGGATTTGCGGACCGGCGTCATTTCGGGCGGGTGCACGCGTGGGAGTCGGAGGAAGCCTGCCCACCACTCAAGAGGTTGGGAATGGATGCGTTTGCCGATGGATTTACGGCAAAAGAACTTCACGCGCGGTTGGCGCGGTCGAAACGGCCCTTGAAGGAGTTCTTATTGGATCAGACGCGGATCGCGGGTATCGGGAATATCTATTCGAGTGAAGCGCTTTGGCATGCGCGATTGAACCCGTGGCGGCGGGCAGATTCCCTGAACAGGAAGAAATCGGCGAAACTTCACAAAGCGATTGTGTACGTTCTCCGGCGTGCACTAGAATGTTGTGAGAATCCTGCGCCGGACTTTCGCGACCCGAAGTGGTGGTTTCAAGGATTGGAAGAAATTCTGCGGGCGTATCAGCGCGAGGATTTGCCGTGCAGCCGCTGCGGACGGCTGATCGTACGAGCTGAGCAGGGCGGGCGTTCGACGTATTACTGCAAGCATTGCCAGAAATAGACGTGACGGCTGGAAATACAAGTTCAATTCAGGAACGACTGGCGGATGGCGTGAATCAACCTGCTGCAAAAAAACCTGAACCGCAGAAAAAGCCGGATTTTGAGCGTTCGCTGGCGCGGCTGGAAGAAGTGGTGCGGCGCCTCGAAAGCCCGCAACTCTCGCTCGATGAGGCGATGAAACTGTTTGAGGAAGGCGTTGGTCTGTCGCGGGAATGCCAGAAGCAGCTTGAGGAAGCCGAGGGGCGCGTGGAAATTCTGCTGAAGAAGGCGGACGGCAAGATGGCCGCCGAGCCATTTGAGGCCGAGCGCGAGGGCGAATCGTGAGCGACTGCCAATGGCCCAAACTGGAATCTCCCCCAATCCGATGAAGCTTCCTCCCTTTTTTGAAGAAGATCGCCTGGCAGTTGACGCGGAACTTGAGAAATTGTTGCCCGCGGAATCCGCGCAGCCGCCCTCTATTCATACGGCCATGCGATATTCCGTGTTTGCCGGCGGCAAACGCATACGGCCGATCCTTTGCCTGGAATCTGCGCGGATCTTCGAGGCCGACGTCTCGCCTGCGCTGTATCCGGGATGTGCCATCGAATTTATCCACACCTATTCGCTGATTCACGACGATCTACCCGCGCTGGACAACGACGATTTGCGCCGGGGGAAACCGACGAGCCACAAGAAATTTGGAGAAGCGGCTGCGATTCTTGCGGGCGACGCGCTATTGACCCTGGCGTTTGAAACGATCGCGGCGGCGCCGGTTGGTGCGGAGCGGCGCGTGGCGATGGTGACGGAGATTGCCACCGCAGCGGGGACAGTGAACGGGATGGTAGGCGGGCAGGTGGCGGACCTGGAAGCGGAAGGCAAGCCGGTGAGTCCTGAAATGCTCGAGTACATTCACCGGTCGAAGACGGCGGCGCTGATTCGCGCTTCGATTACCTCCGGGGCGATCTGTGCCGGAGCGCCCGCGGACGACGTGGCCCGTCTACGCCGATTTGGAGAAACGATTGGCTGGGCGTTTCAGGTTACGGATGACATTCTGGACGTCGAGGAATCTTCGGCCGCTCTGGGCAAGACGGCCGGCAAAGATATCGCACAGCAGAAAGCAACCTACCCGGCGGTGTACGGACTTGAGCGCTCGCACCAAATTGCAAAAGATCTGGCGGACAAAGGCATTGCGGAACTGGACACCTACGGCGAGCGCGCCAGCCGGTTGCGAACTATCGCGGAGTTCCTGGTTCTTCGCCGCGCCTAGCCACACTTTCCATGAACGCTAAAACTGACCGCAAACGGCTGGACGTGCTTCTTGTAGAACGGGGGCTGGCCGAGTCCAGCCACAAAGCACAAGCGATGATTCTTGCGGGTGAAGTGGAAGTGGAACAGCAACGGGCGGACAAGGCTGGATTGATCCTGCCACAGACAGCGCACATCGAAGTACACAGCCGCCAGCAGAAATACGCTAGCCGCGGAGGGATGAAGCTTGAAGGCGCGCTGGAGGATTTTCGTGTCGGCGCGAGGGGCAAAACATGTCTTGACGTTGGCGCTTCCACCGGCGGGTTTACAGATTGTCTGCTGCAGAACGGTGCGGCGCGCGTTTACGCGGTGGATGTCAACACGGATCAGTTGGCCTGGAAACTTCGTGGCGATCCGCGCGTGGTGCGCATCGAAAAGAATGCGCGCGAATTGCTGGTACGGGATTTGCCGGAGCAGGTGGATTTGGTGGTTGTCGACGTCTCCTTTATCTCAATTAAAAAGATCCTGGCCGGGGCGGCGGCATGTGCGAAGGTGGGAGCTGACCTCCTTCTCCTGGTCAAGCCACAATTTGAACTGGAGCGCGAGGAAGTGGGCAAGGGCGGAATCGTGCGGGAGAAGGCATTGCACGAAAAAGCCGTTGCCGCCGTGCGGAGCGCCACGGAAGCGCTTGGATTGAGTGTGCTCGGCGTTGCACCGAGCCGTTTGCCGGGGGCCGAGGGAAACCAAGAGTATTTCCTTCACGCTCGAAAAGCGGCTGGGGTAGAATCGCGGTAATCCATGCGGCCCGAATCCACGTTCAAAAGAATCGGCGTCATCTCCCGGCCAAGACGCTCGAACATTGCGGAAGTGGTTCCGCCGCTGCTGAAGTGGCTGGAAGAGCGCGGCGTGCCATCGGTGTATGACAACGAGACGGCGACGGTGTTGAAAAATGAAGCTGCGGGGAAAACACGGCACCAGGTGGCGCAGGAATCAGACCTGTTGCTGGTTCTTGGTGGCGACGGAACGATTCTGGCGGCAGCGCGCGAGGCGGCATATCACGGAATTCCGATTCTTCCGATCAACATGGGCAGCTTGGGGTTTTTGACGAGTTTCACAGTCGAAGAACTATATCCGGCGCTGGAAAGCACGCTTGCCGGAAAAGCAACGATTGAAGAGCGGGTTTTGCTGCTGGTG
>Ga0210405_10001176_pt1 | contig 31280 bp, 34 predicted proteins | sample IncBWH11MmetaG_FD_155492 | JGI IMG/M metagenome (GOLD analysis project Ga0210405, IMG submission 155492) | Forest soil microbial communities from Barre Woods Harvard Forest LTER site, Petersham, Massachusetts, United States - Inc-BW-H-11-M | ecosystem: Environmental > Terrestrial > Soil >...
CGACGTCGCCCCCTCCCCCAGATCCCCGGCTCTCTCGGGAGACCGGAAGAAAACTCAAAGAACTGTAAGTGTGCCCATCGAAAACTGTCTCATCAGAGGGGTGCATCCCATTCCTCTGTGCCCTCTGTGTGAACTCTTTTGACTTCCGTCACGCAAACGCCGCGATCACCGCCGCAGTAAACTCAGCAGTCGAAGCCGTCCCCCCAACGTCCCGCGTAAGCACCTTGCCCTGCCGATAAACAAGATGCAAAGCTTCCTCAATCCTCGCCGCCGCCTCCCTCTCCCCCACATGCCGCAACATCAAAATCGCGCTCATGAGCAAGGCAGTGGGGTTCGCAATCCCCTTACCAGCAATATCCGGCGCAGTGCCATGCACCGCTTCGAATATCGCCACCGTCTCGCCCATGTTCCCACTGGGCACGACTCCCAATCCGCCCACCAATCCCGCTGCCAGATCACTCATAATGTCGCCATACAAATTCGTCAGCAAGAGCATGTCAAACTGGTGCGGATTAATCACCATCTGCATGCAAGCATTGTCCACAATCAATTCCTTGTACTCGATCTCTGGAAAATTCTCCGCCACCTTCCGCACCGAAGTCAGGAACAATCCATCCGACAACTTCATAATGTTCGCTTTATGAATCGCGTGAATCTTCTTCCTTCCATACTTCCGCGCATACTCAAACGCGAACTTGGCCACCCGCGTCGAAGCTTTCTCCGTAATAATTTTCAAACTCTCCACCACGCCGGGAACCACAGTATGCTCCAGCCCCGAATAAAGGTCCTCGGTGTTCTCGCGAACCAGCACAATATCCACACCCAAATACCGCGACTGCACACCCTCCAAATTCTTCACCGGCCGCAAATTCGCGTACAAATCCAGCGCCTTCCGCAACCCCACGTTAATGCTAGGCGGCCCACCGGCCACCGCCGTCGCCAAAGGTCCCTTCAACGCCACGCGGTTCTTGCGGATCGATTCCAGCACCCCCGAGTGCATGAAATCCTGCCCCCGGCGCTCGATCTCCGCCCGCGCCGGAATTTCCTCCCACAAAATGTCCACGCCCGCCGCCCCAATAATCTGCTGCACCGCGTGCGATACTTCCAAACCAATCCCGTCGCCAGGTATCAAAGTAATTGTATGTCTCATAGTCGCTTTTCATTTTAGGGGAATCCCCCCAGCTTGTACACGCCAGCCGCTGCATCCAATCCTCGATGGATAAGCGATCCGTGCGCGCAGACTGGCGTTTAAATTCAAGTTTCGCTATTCTTCGACGCAGTCCCGACGGCGATCTCGAATCGAAGATGCGCGCCAAATTCAGTCTCGTCCGATGGTTCGCGCTGGCCCTTTTATTCGCCGGCTGCGTGTTTGTCTTCTTCACGGAAAACACGCGATGGTGGACATTGTTCAACTTTGCCGCCAGCCTCTGCATCTGTTTCAATTTGTACGTTTCTACCTCTGCGCCAAACCTCTCGCTATTACATCCTGGCGACCACGCCAAGCCCAAACTTCGCCCGAACCTGCTTATGGGGAGTGTATTCGCGCTCCTGTTCAGCGGATACGGATTCAGCTCTCGCATCCGGCTGTCAGCGCTGATGTTGCTGTCAGCGCTATGCCTCGCGGCCTTCGACCAATACCGGAGAACCAACGCCAATAGCGTCGCGCACAACTAAGCGGCCGCCTCATGCCGCAGTCGCGGCCGCCGCCGTTTCAACTTGCCGTTCTTCGATGCGCGCTTCTTGTCCCAACCGCCCAGCTCGAGCGCCACCTCGGTACAAGCACCTCGCAACTCATCCGCGAGCCCACGATCGTCCAAAGTCCGCGCCACAACCATGCCTCCGATGCACAAAGCCGCAATACTCTCCGCCGTAACATGCCGCCGGCCATTCGGAATCAAGCTCCGCTCGAGCACGCTGACCATCGCCTTGAACACCGTTTCGAACGCAACCTTCGCGGACTTGCCGCTGCGCGCCACATCAGTCGGCAACGCCACCATCGGGCACGAATTCTCCACATCCTCGAAATGCTGCCGCGACAAATATGCGCGCACCACTTGCGGTCCTACATCTGTTGACGTCAAATCCACATGCACGCCCTCCCAGCAACTCTTCCACTCCGGGTCGGTAAAGAAGCACCCCAGCACCGCCGCATACAAATCGCTCTTGCTCCGGAAGTAGCCGTAAAATCCGCCGTGCGTCAGCCCCGCTCCCGCCATGATCTGCTGCAGCGACACACTTTCAAATCCATTCAAGTTGAAAAGCCGACGCGCGCTATCAATAATCCGTTTCTTCACTGCCGGGCGATGACCAGCGGGGTAGGGCATACGACCTCCTGACACACGGTCCGCCAAAGTATGCTCCGATCCGCGTCCATCCAACCATTAAAATATTATGTTGAACATATTTTCACCCAGTGTTGTCATACAGCCGCACCCAAACAAGCAAGCTCGGCGGAACTCAGGAGGATCTAGATGAGCAAGCGACCGAATCAAATAGCTCTACCCGACGACCCGGCACGCAGGCAAATCCTCGTCGGTGCCGCACTGGCCGTCAGTGCACTTGTCCTCGGCCAAACACAAACTCACGCAAACGCCGCTGAGCCCATCTCCCACACCGCCGAATCGATTCACCAGGAAGTCATCTTCACAGCCAGCCCCAAGCGCGTCTACGAAGCTCTCACCGACGCGAAACAATTCCAGCGCGTTGTCGAGCTCAGCAACGCCATGAAGACGCGCATCCCTGCCGGCGCCCCAGCCACGCAAATCAGCACCGAGCCCGGCGGCGCATTCTCCACCTTCGGCGGCCTCATCGTCGGCAGACAAATCGAGCTCGTGCCCAACGCACGCATCGTCCAAGCCTGGCGTCCCGCCTACTGGAATCCCGGCGTCTATTCCATCGTGAAATTCGCATTAGCCGACAGCAACTCCGGAACCAAACTCACCCTCGATCACAGGGGTTTTCCCGACGGCGATGCCTCAAGCCTCCTCGACGGCTGGAACAAGAACTACTGGGAGCCACTCGAGAGATTTATCGCGCAACCTTAGCGGGAAATGCGCTTGGCGCGCATGAATCGGCAGAGAACCAAGATTCCTGGGGCTGGCCACCTAGCGGGGAAGCCGCTCAAGGCGGAACCTCCCTCGATACAAGCAGTTGCAAAGTCACCAACCCCAAATCTTTCGCAACCGTTCCACGCCCCAAGAAATCTGATACAATGTACTTGGAATTGTGCACCGGGTCAGGCCCGGACATTTTGTGGAGGAACCGAGAATGGTCCAGTTAACGCCAGTAGCCATCACCAAAGTGAAGGAAATCCTGACGCAGCAAAATCCCTCTCCGACTGGCCTGCGCGTAGCCGTCGTGGGTGGCGGCTGCTCGGGTTTCAGCTATCACATGGCTTTCGAGAACCAGGTCAATCAGAACAGCGACAACGTCTATGAATTCGACGGCCTGAAAGTTCTCGTCGATCAGATGAGCGAAATGTATCTCGATGGTGTGCAGATTGATTACATCGAGACAGTCGAAGGTTCGGGCTTCAAGTTCAACAACCCGAACGTCAAGAGCACCTGCGGCTGCGGCAGCTCCTTCAGCGTTTAATCGCGCACGCTGCGCCGGCAAGAACGCTCCGCCTGACCTTGTTCAAGTCCGGCTGGGCATAGCTCCCGAAGGCACCTTCCTTCGGGAGTTTTTTTTGCCCGCAAGCCTCAGTTGCAGTTCGTAGCGCCGGCGTCCCGCCGGTTCAGTTGACATTGAACTTGAATTTGTAGCGGCCGCCTGCTTTTTCTTTTTTGGCGGGCGTCTTTGACTTTGCAGTCGATTTACCTTTTGCCATCGGCGACGTACCTTGAATTCGCAAACCGATCACCCGCTAACGCACCCGAGGACCAAACAAACGATGTCCACCGCGCACCCTAACCGCCTCTCATGAAAATCGCCCTAGCCCAGTTCAACCCCACCGTCGGCGACTTCGAAGGCAATTCCAAACGCATCCTCGAACTCGCCGCCGAAGCCAAGTCCCGCGGCGCCGAAATCGCCGTCTTTTCCGAACTCTGCGTCTGCGGCTACCCCCCGCAAGATCTCGTAGAACGCCCCTCCTTCGTAGAACGCAATCAACAAGAACTCGTGCGCCTCGCCAAAGCCATCTCACTGCCGTCGCTAGTCGGCTTCGTAGGCGACGCCATGGACAAAACCGGCAAACCCGTAGCTAATTCCGCAGCCCTAATCGCCAGCGGCAAGATCCTCTTTGAGCAGCGCAAAATGCTTCTCCCCACCTATGACGTCTTCGACGAATCGCGCTACTTCCAACCCGCCAGCAGCCAGCTGATTTTCCCGTTTAACGCCGAACAACTCGGTATCACTATCTGCGAGGATTGTTGGAACGACGAACGCTTCTGGCCCTACCGTCTCTACGACCGCGATCCCGTAGCAGAAATTGTTGGGAAGGGAAGTAGCCTGCTGCTGAATCTCTCCTCCTCGCCCTACACAATCGACAAGCGCTCGCTCCGCCACGACATGCTGCAAACCATCGCCCGCGAACATCGCGTCCCCGTCGTTTACGTCAACCAAGTCGGCGGCAACGACAGCCTGATCTTCGACGGCTCCAGCGTCGCCTTCATGCCCGACGGTCGCGTAGCAGCTCGTGCCAAATCTTTCGAAGAAGACCTGGTCCTGTTCGACAGCGTCACCGGCGAAGGCGACATCCGTCCGCTAATCGAAGACGAACACGAAGCCGCGTTCGGCGCCCTGGTAATCGGCACGCGCGATTACGTCCGCAAATGCGGCTTCCGCAAAGTCGTCGTCGGGCTCAGCGGCGGTATTGATTCGGCACTCGTCGCCGCCATCGCCGTCGAAGCCCTCGGCGCGCAGAACGTGACAGGCGTCGCCATGCCCGGACCGTACTCCTCGGAAGGCAGCTGCCGCGACGCCCGCCAATTAGCCGAAAATCTCTGCATCGAATTTCTCACGCTACCCATCACCGAAGCCTTCGCCACCTATCGCCAAACGCTAGTCGGAACTTTTGCCGGACTCCCCGAAGATGTCACCGAGGAAAACATCCAGGCCCGCATCCGCGGCAATTTCCTAATGGCGCTCTCCAATAAATTCGGCTCCCTGGTTCTCAGCACCGGAAACAAATCCGAAATGGCGGTAGGGTATTGCACTCTCTACGGCGACATGGCCGGCGGCCTAGCCGTAATTTCCGACGTCCCCAAAACCCTGGTCTATGAACTATCCAAATTCGTAAATCGGAAAAGGGAACTGATCCCCCGCGAAACGCTGCTCAAGCCCCCGTCCGCGGAGCTCCGCCCCAATCAAAAAGATCAAGACACCCTGCCGGACTACGCCATCCTCGACCGCATCCTGAAAGCCTACGTCGAAGACGTCCGCAGTCCCGAAGAAATCGCCGATCACTACAATCTTCCGCTTGACCTCGTCCGTTCGGTCGCGCTGCGCGTAGACCAAAACGAATACAAACGCAAACAGGCCCCCCCAGGCCTGAAAGTTACCTCCAAAGCCTTCAGCGTAGGCCGCCGCTTCCCCCTAGCCCAAAAATTCTCAGTCTAGCGCGGTAGCGCAGGCAATCTTGCCTGTGCTCCTTCTTTTGAATCTGCTTTTGAACCTGGTTTTGAATTTGTTTTTGACTTTTCTGATCTTGACTTTTCGGGTGCTCCATCCTTCCCGCCTTTGTATGACGCGAAGGGTGGGGGATTAGACGAAGCTATTCCGCACACGCAAAATAGGCAGCAAGACGAAAACGAAAAGTACGCCTGACGAATGAAAGCGGAAAAGCAAAGCGAAGTTTTTCTCTGCATAATCGCTAACCTGAGGCCGGCGCGTTCGCTTCACGCCGTCCCCTCTCTGTTAGAGCCTTTGACTTTGCAGCACCGCACGCTCGGATTTCACTTCGCCGCCCGCCCACAAAGAATTACAATCCCAACGCTTTTGCTGTCCTAACACGTATCACTACGCGCAAACACGCGCACGCCGTTGCGCAAAAATACCGGGAGCCGAAAAGATGAATCGCTGGTCCATACTACTGACAGCCCTGATAGTATTCACCGCGCCAAACGTTACATCCGCACAATCCGCGTCCACCGCGACGTCAGTTAACATCCCACCCGCCGAAGAAGCACAAATCCTGAAAACCACCGAGACGTTCGTCCGCGAACTCTTCGCCTGGGGCCCAGACTTCAGAGTCAAAACGGGCCCACTAGCCCTCTCGCCCTCCGCATCTTTCTACACAGTCCCTATCGAAGTCACCACAAACGGACAAACCGACAAAGGCACGGTCTTCGTCAGCAAAGACGGCAAAACCTTCTTCCGCGGCGATATGTTTGACATGGCCGCCAACCCCTTCGCCGCCAATCTGTCCAAGCTCCACACAGAAGGGAATCCGTCCGTCGGACCCGCCGACGCCCGCGTCACCGTCGTGATCTTCAGCGATTTCCAGTGCCCGCACTGCCGCCTGCTCGAGGGCATCCTCGCAACCTTGATCCCGCAATATCCCCAGGTCCGTTTCGTCTATAAGGACTACCCGCTCACCCAGATTCACCCCTGGGCCGAAAGCGCCGCCATCGGAGCCCGCTGTGCCTTCCTGCAATCCCCGAAAGCCTACGCGCCTGTCCAGGAACAGATCTTCGCCGAACAGGACCTTCTTTCTACCGAAAACATCTGGGAGAAGTTGACCTCCTACGCGACCCAAGCAGGCCTAGACCCCGACGCCTTCAAAGCCTGCATGTCCTCGCCCGAATCCAAAGCCGCTGTGGACGCCAGCCACCAGGAAGGCGATTCTGTGGCCATCACCCAGACGCCCACCGTCTTCGTAAACGGCCATCCCGTACTGGGCGGCGACAAGGCCACCCTCGAGCAATACATCAAATACGAACTCTCCGCCACCTCTTCAGCCACCACGCCAAGCCGCCACTAGCAGCCATCACAAGGTGTCTGGCCCGAGAAATCAGTCTCCTCAACATGGATGCTTCGGAAAGTGCCTTGAGCGCGAGTTGCAAGCGTGCCGATCGCAGCCTTTGAGTGTCGTGCCTCAAGACGTTGTTGACACGGACAGACTAAAATCCCCTATCATCGGCTCACCTTTCACCTCCTGTCGCCAACTCTGTACCGCGAGACCATCGTTGCCACAATCCTAGTGGCTCAATGCCCACCCTTCGTGCCGAGCTCCCGCCGTCAAAGCTCAACCGGCGGCGCTCAAAACTGGATCAACATCACACGAGCGCAAGGGTTGTGATGAGCAGTAAGCTCTCCATCGTTTCACAAAGTCATAGAAATGCGCCGTTGGTGGATACGACCCAGGCAAACCAGCACCACACCGTTGCAAGCCCGTCCGGAACTCGATCCGCGAACCGCCAAGCGACCGCGACGCCCCAGTTCAGGAAAATGTGCAGCATCCAGCCAAGCCCAATTGGAAGTTCACGCACGACAGCCCGCCGCCGAGTCCACGACCGCAGGGCACCCCCCGGCCTTTCATGCCCTGACGGTACAAATCGCACTCACCCACCGCGCCGAACCAAGCTACGGAACGTACCAGCAGTAAACAGACCCATTCCCATTGCAAACCTCACATGTAACATAATACCCATTCCCGGAAGTTAGGTGACAGATGCGGGCTGAGCGCTGGGCTGGAGCGTATTGGGCTCGTGCACATTGCGCGGGCGGCTGGGGGCACGCGCTGGCGGTGATTGTGCGCGTCGTATAGCCTTGGCTATTGAGCAGGCTCTGAATGGTGGGCATCAGCAGGGAGCGATCCTGGGCGTCGGATTGACCCTCCTGCGAGATCATTTGGTTCTGATGCGCGAGCTGCTGGTCAGTCAGGTTGCGCGTGGTTTGTATGCTCCGCGGGACATAGGGTGCCTCCGTCGAATTATTTTGCTGGATGATGAAACGTTCCGAAGTGGAGCTGCACTACTGGGTAATGGATTTGTGATGCGTTCCAGTTAGGCCGGGCCCGGCACAAAACATTGGCGTGCGATTTCGGACTTCTGTCGGCGGCGGACCTTATCGGCGAGGACACTTGGTAGAACGTGGCGCCGCCGTCGCCCGTGAATACCAGCAGCCGCAGCACGACGTTCGACTAACTTGTGGCGTGCCGGCGCGCGCGGAAAATTGCGACGCCAGCCCCGGGCGCGTCCGGACGCCGCCTGGGAAAAATTCCACGTCGCCCAGGCTCGGCGACATTCCCGCCGGCACGTCCGAGGGATTGAGGAGAGTCACCCAGGTGCCGAAGACGGTTAACGGCAGCGGAGAAAACGATTCGATAGACATGATTTGTCGAGCCTTCGTGGCAGGCCCGTTGCTCGTACCCGTCCGCTCGTTTCCTCGAGCACAGGTTTGGAAAACGCGAACGACTAGTGCAGTTTCTTAAAGATCCCGTAAACGGTGATCGTGTCCGATGTGATCGCCGTGGGATACGCTCCCGCCGCGAGTTCCGGAAACGCTCCGGCTGCACTTCCCTGCTGAAGGATTTTCACTTGGTACGCGTTCATCGTGGGACAGGGATAAAACACGTAATCGTAGAGGGCCAGCCCGTTCGTTCTGGGCCCGTTTGTCTTTGGTCTGGATTCCGACGGGTGAAGAATCCCGCGCTCGACTGAGGAGTGCGGTCTGCCCTGCCTGCATCGAACCGGTGCGCCCGGCGTTGCGCAGGCCGCCGCTACAAATCATTGCTGTTCACTGCTATGATGTTCAATTCGTGACGCAACCCAAGAGCCTGCAGTTGAATCCTAAGCGTCGAAGTTCTGGCCAAAGCCCAAGAGGGGGAACCTGGTGCGGTTACTGAGAATTGTCTGTGTGCTCGTAGTAACGGGTTTTGCGGCGCTCGCGCTGGGTATGGCGCTTAGAGATCCCGCAAATCACTCCCACGCCCAAGAGCAGATCGAGATTCAGGCGAGTAGCGCCTCGCCCGCACAGTCTAGTTCGCCGGCTGCATCATCCACCGCCAGACCGGTTTCATCGAGTGGCGTTGCCGCGACGGTAATCGCATCGAATGTTGGCATCCGCACCTTAGCCGTCGCGTCGCAATCCTCTGCGACTGCGGCCGCAAACACCGGGGCGTCATCTACTCAGCTGTATCTGAGCGCCATCGATCGTCCGGATCAGGTATTTGCTTATGTCGTTCCCGCCACACCAAACATCGCGCCCGCTAACGCCGCCAGGCTTCTCGCCGCTCCCGTAGCAGGAGTAGGCACTGTTGGCTCGATAGGTGATGGCGGCGCGGCCGCTGCCGCGGAACTCGATCTTTCCTTGAATCAGTTCACCATGCGCAGCGAAGTCGCGATAGCGCCCGACGGCACGGTCTTTATTGCCGACAGCGGCAACGCCACAATCCGCACCGTCGCGGGTGCCGCGACCACTGAGCCATCCATTATCCGCAGCGTCGCGGGACGCTGGGCGCCGCGCCAGAATGTCGAGCTGACGGAGCCGTTCGGAGTGGCGCTCGATCGCGCGGGAAATCTTTATATCGCCGACCACGGCGCGAATGCCGTCGATGAACTCTTTGGCGCCGCTTCCCCGAAAGCCGGCCAACTGGAAGTCGTGGCGCACATGGTTTCGCCCGCGGCGGTCGCGGTCACGCCTGATGGCAACACCGTTTTCGCAGCCTCGCCTGACACGGGCGCGATCGTAGCCATGAACACGCAGACGCATGCGCTGCGCAGCGCCGGCGTATCTCCCGCGCCGCTGCTCGCGACTGCGCTGGCGCGCTCCAATGGCGCGCGCGTCATTCCTCAAGGATTGGCTGTGGATGGAGGCGGAAACTTATTTATCGCCTACACTCTGGCAGGCGGTAATTCGGACCAAATCTTGCGTCTCGATGCCATTTCCTCGAAATTGACCGTCGCCGCACGGGGCTTGAGCGCGCCTGGAAACATTTCCTTCGACGCGCAGGGAGACCTGTTCGTCGCCAATCAAGGCATGCGCCAAGTTCTGAAATTCAATGCGATGGGAGTTCCGGCCACCGGTGTGACGCTGCTGCCGCCAACACCGTGCGCCACGGCGACGGTATTTTGCGACCAAGTAATCGGCGGCACCAGCCCGACGCTTGCTTACGAGCTGTTCAACAACAACAGCAGTGCGATCACGGGGGTCACCGCGGGTTTCACCGCCGGCAACGACACCGACTTCACGATTTCCAATTCTTCCTGCGCCACTTCACTGGCCGCGAACAGCAGCTGCGCGTATAACGTCGCCTTCACTCCTGCGGCAAACGTTACCTCTGCCTGCCCTGGTGGAGCCGGGTCGAACATTCGCTGCGCGACGTTCACAGTGAACTACACCGGCGCCACCGCACCGCTCTCGGCCGAAGCGAGCGGCGTGGCCGATGATTTCGAAATTACCTGCATGAACACCATGGCGTTTACTTGCCCGCCGCCATCGAATGGCGCGCCGTATCAAATCACGATCTCGCAAGGCTTTCCAGCCACGTTTCAGCTGCAGATCGTGCCGGACGACACCTTCACCGGCTCGGTGACGCTGAACTGCCCCACAAATCTGCCTTCCGCGCCGGCAGGAAGTGCAGGAAATCCCACCACCTGCGGCATTTCGGCCGGCAACACTGTCAGTCTGCCGCTAGCCAATACCCTCACGTTGCCGGTGACCGCCGGAACCGCGGTACCCTTCAATGTCACATTTCAAACAACGACCACCAGCGGCAAGCAGTTCCCCGCCTCAGCGGCTGCCGCAGCAAGACGGCTGGGCGTCATCGCGGGGTTTTTCTTCTCGAGATCCGGCGGATCTGCTAGCTCGGGAGGTCCTGGAGGCCCGCGAAATCAAGCGGTGCGTGAGTTAGCAGCGGCTGTGTTACTAGCCGTAATACTCTTTAGTTTGGTTTGGCTTGTCCGTCAAACGCGTTTGTCGCGCAAGGTCACGGTTGTCCCCTTGACCGTGGCCGTCGCGATTTGCGCCGTATTGGGCGGGTGCCATGGGACCAGCTCAACCGCGAATGTCATTCCCTACACCCCAACGGGTACGTACACGCTCACGGTGCATGGTTTCGTACAAAATGCCTCGCGGGGTTTTACGATGACGCTCGTCGTAGACAACTAGATCTGCCGCAACTTTGCAGCGCGCTCGTGGTTAGGAGCGTCGCGACCGGGCGATACTTTCATTGGGGTCTGCAGGTACGCGATTCCCCGTCGATATCCGTAGGGCTTGCCTCGCCGCCCGGTCGTCTGCTCCGGACGCGAGTAACGATTGAGCAAATTTTCGATGGCGGTCTGCGCCGCGCCCAGCAAGTCCACGGCGAGTGCTCGTGCCCCGCGCGATCGCGCCGCTAGGGCCACCGTGGCGTATCCCAGGACATCGGTAGCGGAGCGAATCCGCACCGGGTCCGTGCCCAGCGCACGAGTTGCGAGCACCTTTTCCTAACGGACACGCACGGTGATGGATTGCGAGGCGCCGATTAGGTTGATCTTGTCCTCTCGCCATTCCCACAGCCGCACGTACGTGCTGGGTTGCAGGTTCAACATCCTGCCGCCAGTGGTGAATTTCTAGATGGGCACGAAAACGTCACATGTGTTCGCGGTAGCGCGCTCCCACAATACGTGAGGCATCAGGCAGTCGGCGGGAAGCTCCGGGCTGCAGACGTCGCTCGTCTCGGTGTTCGTCACGCCGGTCGTCCCGACCAGGTCCAGCTCGATGTCCTGCTGCTCCATCAGCACGCTTACGCCATTTTCCGCTAGCTCCCGCTGTAATCCCCGGTACGCGGAGTGCAGCGGCAGCATCAACAGCGTATCCGTGAAGACCGCGCCCGAGGTGTCATTCACGAGCGCGCGCGAGCCAGCGTCAGTGCGTCTTCCGCTTGCGAATAGGCCGTTGTGGGTAGAACGGGCATGGCTCCTCCTGTGTGGCAACACGTAGGTTCCGAACTCTGTGTTTTGCGCTAGGATGTTTTGCAGCGCATCGAGCACACGAACAAAAAAGGAGCAGCCATGGCAGCCACCGACAAACGCCAGTACATTCCACCGCCCGGCGGCGCGGGCGATATGCCGTTCAGCAACGCGGTGATCGCCGGTAGCACGATTTATCTTGCCGGCCACATCGGATTCGATCCGGCCACGAGAAAAGTACCGGAGGATGTCGAACAGGAAGCCCGGCTCATGCTGGACGCGCTGCGCGACACGCTCACCCGCTGCGCCTTGACCATGCAGGATGTGGTTTCGCTGACATTGTATTGTTCCGATGTATCCCTCTTTGACCGCTTCAACGCCGTCTACCGCACGTACCTGCGCGCGCCGTTCCCGGCCCGCGCGTTCATCGGCTCGGGTCCCTTGCTCTTCGGGGCGCGCTTTGAAATCCAGGGCATCGCGGTCAAGCCGGAGGCCTGACGCGCGCTAATCAGTATTCAAGACCGGAATCTATTTTTGCAGGAACGGAATTTTGGCTGCCGCCCAGTCCATCAGGCTATCGCCCGATAGTCCGAACATCGCCGCGGTGGCGTGTCCTGGTTCGAGAGTAAAATTCGCGGGTATGCCTACTGAGCCAATTGCGTGCGTCGCCGCGTCCGGATGCGCCAGCCAGCAGGAGAATGCTGCTGCGTTTATGAAGAAGCGAATCGTCAGATTCAGCGCATTCGTGCGCACCCATTCCGTGCGCGTCTTGGTTCTGGGTAAGACCGATTGCGCCGACAAACCGGCGCGCGGCCGTCATGCGAGGATACGATGGGTGTCCTCCTCGGACCCGTACATTGAAAAGCCAGTCTGTCATTACGTTTTTCACCGAAATTCACCTGACTGTAATTCGCCGTAAACGACTAGCTTGCAACCTGTCCTCGGACAGTCTCAGCCCTCGCCTCGGGCTGCACCTCGGTACAGTTGAGCTATTTCTCGAAATCGCCCATCATCGAGTTGCTGCCCGGTGCGGTGGCGTCCGAAAACAGAAGACAGATCTGATTCCGAATCGAAGCGGGCTTGCGCGTATTCCCCCCTCTACGCGTTGAGCGCGTGGAATTTCACCATGGGGGAATCCCGAATGAACGTCTGTAAATTGTTTTTCGTGGTTGTGTTTCTGCTTGGCGCGATGCTCGTTGCACGGCCCGCATATTCCCAAGCTGCTCGAACAAGCTGTACCGCAAGCCAACAAGCCGCTGTGGAATGTTTCGTGGCCAACGCGGTGGCCACTGACCTGACCAAGCCTCGCTACGGAATGACCTTGGCCCAGTTCGAGTCCTACGGCGTTGCTGTTTCGCAGATACTCCAGACGCATCACACGTACCTTGTTCTGGTGGGTGTTTCGAGCGCCGTCGCGGATGCCATGCCGCCCACAAACGCCGACGGCACATCGAATCAGACAGCACAAGAGAATGCGGTCACGCAAACCGTCGCTGCGGCGACCCATTTGGGTCTCGCCTCGCTGCCTACCGGCACTACTCTGACTGATCTGGAACACTTCTCGATAGACATCACCAACGCCATGAACGACAATAACGGAGTTCTGGAATTGCTCACGCCCGGCATTTCCCTGCGCATCATTGACTCTTACATAGTCACGGCGACCAGCAAAGGCACGGTAAACTGGAGCGAAGTGAACTCCAAGCTTTCCTCCGCTGTCGCCAACTACATCAGCTCCGGCCTGATGAAAGTTCCAAGCGGAATGACCGCGACCCAGGTGACTTCATTCGCCGACGCTCTGGCTCAGGTCATTTACAACTACAAAGTCGCGACGCATCGCACGGCTCTGAGCGCGAACTGAAGCCGCATTGGGGGGGGCTCAAAACGGGCTGCCTTGGCAATCGCGCTGACTCTGGACGGAGCGCAGCAAATCGCGTTTAAATGCGCGGTCGCGCCCATTCGCTTCGAGCCGCTTCCCAGGCGGTTTTCACTCAATCGCTGCCGCGTTCGTGCAATGAAAATACTCCATCTGCGCTGGCGATAGCGTGGTGCCGGCTTCTCGCTGGCGGCTTTGATTTGTTTCTTGATTCTGGATTTGGTCCTGAGCCTGTGCTTGCGCTGGCTGTTGCGTTCGATTTGCCTGGTCCGCGAACCATTCGCGCCTGCCGGATGTACGAGCGCTATCGCCCGGTTTTCGCGCCGTATCGTTCGCCAGTGCGTTCATTGCGCGCGCGAGCGATGCAAATGCTTCTGGATTCAAGTTGGAAACAGCGCTTGCCAATCCTGCGTCGTCTTCCGGCCGCCGCGAGAAAAACAGCGCATCCATCCGATTCAGATCTCCGAGCGAAGCGGTCGCGGCCCGCGCCTCTTCCGACGTTGCAAATGTTTCGCGGTACGCGCGCGCCTCTTGCCACGCATCGCGTCCTTCGTGATTCGCCTCACGACGAGTTCTGCGCCGCGACTCGGTAAGCAATCCAAGTATCTCGTCGTCGCTGGAATTGCGACTCAACACCGGCGGCGGATTGATCGTGTTTGATCCTATGCGCTCTTCGCCTCCATTCGTGCCGAGCTTGTGCCAAAGTGCACCTGAACTACCCACGCCCTGCCCATGCTATCGCTCTGTATCTAGAGCAGTTACCCAAACCGGTTTGTGGATTCCCGAAGAGTTTTCCACAATGAAACTACAGTACTATTCCCGCTTCGGCACCGCTCTTGTACATCTACAAGTAGCGGGGGAGCTGTACGTTAGTCCAGGAGGACGCGACAGACCCTGCAAATAACTGAGGTAACACCGATGAGCACGCCGCCGAGCGCCTCCGCAGAAGCCAACGTCAAATCTGGATCCTCCAACTCGCCAGTGGGCATCGAACGCCGCCGCCGGAAGCGCGCCAAGATCACCGCGCAGGTTCACCTCCGCGGAGTGAATACTCCTGAGCCCTTCGAAGAAATCTGCAAGAGCGTAGACGTGTCGCGTGACGGACTGCTCGTCACCGCTGCGCGCGCCGGCTATCGGAAAGGTCAGCGACTCGACGTGACGTTCCCGTATTCCACAGCCGCAGCAGCGCTGAATTCCGCGCAGACTGCTGAAGTGGTGCGCGTCGCCGAACAGGACGGCCGCTACGCCGTAGCGTTGCAATTCATAAACGCGCAGTCCGATTCCGCCGCGAAGGACGCCGCCAAAGTGGATCCCTCCGTAGCCGGCGTCTCAGCGAATCCCGCCGCTACGCACACCAAACAACAATCGGTCGTGCTCGCCGTCGAGTCCGATCCCAAGACCGCCGAAATCATGCGCAGCATTCTTTCGAATGACGGCTATACGGTCATCATCGTTCCCACGGCGAAACAGGCCTTGGACATCCTGCGCAACACAGTGCCGGCCGTATTCCTTGCTGAAGTGGAAGGAACGGACATGAGCGGCCACGACCTCTGCCTGATCATCAAGCGCAACGACCGCTTGCAACGCGTACCGGTGATCCTGCTGACAAAATCAGCGCAGCCCGCCGACTACTCCGCCAGCCACCAGCTCGGCGCCGTCGTCTGCATGGCGAAGCCCTTCAAACCGGAACGTCTGCTGCATGTCGTGCGCCTGGTAGCTCCGCCGCCAAGCGCCAGAAGCGCCTACGGCGCCTCGCGCTACTCCAGCGGCTCCGTCGAACGCGCCTTATAGCCTAAGCGGCATTTCCGTCACCTACGCCTGCCGGTATTTATCCGAGGTTGCACCGGTGTAGTTACTGCTGCCGCTTGCTGTTTCCGCAGGAAATCCCGATGGAACAGCGCACTGCCCGCCGTGCGCACCGCGTCCAGGCACTCGTGGATGATCGCGAGGGCACGAATCCAACGCACACTGCCATGGGACGGTCTGGAACTATTCACGCGGGGATACCTGCCATAACCGGCAGCGGTGAGAGCGTGATTCTCAGTGAGAGGCGGGTGGGCTCGGCGGATTATCCGCCTTGATTTCTATGATCACCTTGCAATCGCGCGGCGGCGATTTCTCGCCATTGGGCATCTGTGCCGAAACCCCGACGCGATGCTTTCCAATCGCGAACAACATCCGCGGACTGGTGGCCGTAATCCCCTTCATCACGCCTTGCGCGTTCTGCGGCGCAGGAATGGAAAACAGGAGATACGGTTTGTCGCCCGAAATATCGTAGACATCAAATGCCTGCACGCACGCGGTCGTTAGTTTCGTCGAGCACGCGGGCGTCTTCGTGAAGTCATAATCGAAATGGACGGTAATGCTGTGCATCGCCGATCCGCTCGGCGTCGGATTCGGCCCCGATTGTGTCCCGGACGATTGCGGCGCGGCGTTTGATTGTCCCGTCGTTGCTTGCTGCTGCCAGATTCTGCCGCCTGGCGCCGCACCACAAGTCACGCCGGGGCTGGCAACTGCTGCGCCAACGGCGGTCACTTGCGCCGCTAGCAGCAATACGACGACGAGAATGGCTCCATACGCCCGACGATCCCTCAACGACACTTCTCCCTGTCGGCCGCGAAATTACCTTGCTGGAGCGAGCCACGCATACCCTTCACGTTATCATCGCGGGTCTGCACGCGGGAAGCCTCGCGCGGAAAATTCCCGCCCGACGCCGATCGCATCACTGGGCCCCGCAACCCTAGCCGAGAATCTGCACCGTCACGCCCGTGCCTCCGGAAATCGCGATGACCTTCGCGCGCACGAAGTTCGCGCGAACACCGGCAGCCACCAAATTGTCTCCCGCAGTCAGCGTGGAGCTCATCTTTGCGGCACCCGTCGGCACGGCGTATTGCGCGTCCACGTCGTTGATCGCGGTCTGCAGCTGAATGTTCACCGAAGTTGGAGCGGTCGCGAAACTGATCTGCCAACGAATCGTGCGCCCATTCTCCGGAAAACCGGCATAGTTAGGCAGCGCGAACTGCTGGCTCGCCTGCCCCGCGGCTGGGGCTTCATTATTGAAAGCTGGAGCAGCATCCCCGGGGAAAATCGAGTACGGAGGGACTTGCCTATTATAGTTCGGCATCATCGGACGTCTTCAGAAGGGTCGGTGGGTTTCATTGTCCGTACAGCTCGTGCGTCATCCGTTGAATTACAAATCAAGACAAATGGGACCAGAAGACTGTCTTCAGCTTTTGGCGCGCGATAGCGCGCAGCATCACGCCGTCGCGTATCTCGAGACCCACCACCAGCAGTGCGTAAGTCAGCAGAGAAAGGAGGGATACGAATCGCCTGGTACTTGAAACCGCATTCGATTTGCTTGCTGCGCTCTGCACATTTCGAGGTTAACGAGCAAGTTTATATGCTCAATGGATATTCTTGCCAAGTCGTTGTGTGTACACAAAAATAATCCAAGGCATTCACACCGTATCGGACTTGCTGTGCAGTAAAAGCAGAAGTCGGGGGAGAAGTTCTCAGAAGGAACTTCTCCGCCGGAGGAACCTAGCGATTGCACCGTTTGACTATTATGGCTTCTGCGGTTCAGGATTCTGCGCAGGCGCTTCGCTATTCGGCAGTCGCTCCGGGCGCAAACTAAAGTCCACGCCTCGCGCGGCATTCTCGTTTACAGTACGTTGCAGATCGATCTGGCCTTCATCAACCGCATTTTCACCGCCATACGAGGTCACGTAGTGCAGCTTCCCATTCGCCATCCAGTAATCGCTCACCGCAAAACTTGAGCCGTCCTTCAGATAAAGCAAAACATACGTTTGCGGGGGAGCCGAATCAGCAGCCGCCGGCGGCACCGCGTTCGCCGAATCCTCCGCCTGCGCGCCGCCCGTACCAGGCGCGGCATACAAATAAGAACTCGGGTTATCCGGAGACGTCACATTCCCGGATCCTTCGGATGACTCATTCGTCCAGCCCGAACCGTAACCGCTGGAATTGCCGCCGTAAGACCCAAGTCCGCCGAAATACCCAAAGCCGCCGCCGAAACCGTAACCAAATCCATAGCCATTGCATCCCCAGAACGGATCGCACGGCCCGAAGCCACCCCATCCAAAACCAAGCCCCCCGTAGTAGGGGTAGTAACCGAAATACGGGTAATAGGGATAGTAGGGATAACCCGGACGCACCGGCTGAAAGGGATGCTCAGCCGCAGCAACCGCCGCTGCTCCATGAGCTGAAGTAATAGGCGCACGAGTCGTAGCAGTAAGTGGCACGAACGGCCGCGATCCGTTCACGTTCGCAGGACCGTAGTAATTTACACGAGCCGCCGCGCGCGCCGATGCGGTCGGCGGTTCCTGCCAAGTATTGTTCCCTGCCGCAAAGCGTTCGGAAGTCGCGCTCGACTCCGACTTGATATTTCCTGCAGGCACTCCATTCGCGCCCTTGGCAGGCATCGCGGTCGCAGAACCACTGTGAAATGGATTCCACCAATGTCCACTGCTACCACTGTGGGCGGTATTGCTGCTTCCGGCGCTCCCACCACTCGCGTGAGACTCGCCGCCTCCAGACGGCGCCGAAGCGCTTCCTCCGCCACCAAAGCTTCCGTGTGACCCGCCGCCACCGCCTCCTCCCCCATGCGAGCCACCACCACCACCTCCGCCACCGCCGCCATGTTGCGCGAACGCGGGACTAGGCGCCAGCGCCAACGCGCCGATGAATGCCAAAGCCGCAGCAAACTTGAGAATTGGCGATCCGCGCAAGGTAGCAATCAAGGTGAACTCTTCTTGGGAAGCCGGAAACCGCTGAGAGGTCGTGGTCATTTTATATCCCTCCACCCGACTGGGCGACTGAAGGGTGGTTCTACTTCTATCGCGCTTCGACTGCATTCTACATGATTGGACGCTTGCCCGCTCCTTTTGGTTTCCTCGAGGTGCCAAACCAGTCAGGCGGAAAGCCTTCCGCGCCTCGCCCGTCCCCGCGCACAATGACGTTATACTATTTCGCGTGATTCCTTTCCTCCACATCGGCTCCTTCTCCATTCCCACCTTCGGATTGATGGTCGCGTGCGCCATGCTCAGCGCATACTTCGTGCTGCGCGCCGACCTCGCCCGCCGCGGAATCGCGGCCAAAAATTCCGGCGAGGCCGAAGCCCTGATCTCTTTTCCGTGCCTGGCCGGGTTCGTCGGCGCCAAGTTGTACCATCTGCTCGAATCGCCCGCGGAATTCTTCGCGGACCCAGTCCATTTATTGTTCAGCCCGTACGGATTCGCGTGGTTCGGCGGGCTGCTAGCGGGCTTCGCCGCCTTTGCGTTCGTAGCTTGGCGCATCGTCAAGCACAATCCAGCCGCCGGTCATCCTGTCTCCCCGCTCACGATTTTCGATGCGGGCTCTCCCGCCGCCGCGCTCGGGTACGGCATCGGCCGCATCGGGTGCCTTCTTTCGGGCGACGGGGACTATGGCATCCCAACGTCCCTGCCTTGGGGCATGAGTTTTCCGAACGGGTTGGTCCCCACCGTCGAACGCGTTCACCCCACTCCCATCTATGAATTGATCGCCGCGTGCGCCATAGCATGGTGGCTATGGAACATGGGCGCGCCCGGTCATCGCACTGCGCTCGCCAAAGAACGCGCTTCCCAACAGTTGCTCACCGATTCAGACGCATTCGCCGCCTCCGGCAGAGCACCGGGCGAGGTTTTCGCGGCCTATCTTGTCCTAAGTGGTGCTGCTCGATTTCTGGTCGAGTTCATCCGCATCAATCCGCGCTCGTTCCTGGGGATGTCTAACGCGCAATCTGCCGCCGCGGTTTCGGTAATAACCGGTTCTGTCTTGTGGGCATGGTTGCGCAGAAAAGAGTGAATGCGGATTAGCGAGATCTAGGCCGGGCAGCCAGCACGCGCGAGAAGTAGCATCACGCGACGCGCGGAACCAGCGTTTCTAGCCCGGCCTTGCCCATGCGGATCGCCAGTAACCCGTTGGAAAGCACCGCGACACTGCGCCCCGGATCTACCTTCGCCCGCAGTGCCACCACGCAGAGTGGCCGCGGCGCAGGCAAACTCGGCACTCCGTATTCGGGATTTCGCTCGCCGATCTGCGTCGCTGAACTCTCAGTCTGCAAGTCGCCATTTCGCGCTGCATAGGCTTCGTCTGAGGTGACGGACTCCGACCCTACATCATCGTCGTTGCCGCCCGAACCCGCGCGCCGTTCCTGTGGCGCGCATTCTCCAAAGTCGTTTGTGACGTGTGCTTTCCCGTTTTGACCCGCGTCACCACAGATCAGTAGCCAACATTCATCTACCGCGACCGTAATCTGCCTTCCCGCGCATCCCGGCAGACTAGCGAGTGCGTACAAATTTCCGCCCGACTCTTCGAAGTCCACCGGAATTCTTGCAAACAAATCGTCCTCGGCCGCTTTCCAGTCTTCCCGGAAGCTTCCCTCTTGCGTTCCTCTCACACTACATCGTTGAAACGCGCGTCGCGACACTTCGTCGTACACCGCAAGCAGGCAATCGGACATATCGCTCAGCGGGATTTGTTGACGCAGGGCATCCCCACTATCTTGATGCGGCGTTCGCCGCACTGCCTCCCTCATTTTCACAGGGTGTCTCATCGCGCTAGTCCGTAAACTCCACGCCAGCGTTTAGCGAGCGCTCCCAAGTCGGGAAGCGCGTCTTCAGCCACGAAACGCGCAGTGTCTTCTGAACTGGCTCCAGGCGGCAACGTCGCTCGTCTCGGCGAGGCAATAGTTCGCCTTGCCATCGCATCCTGTCCCGCTCCGTTCTTCCCGCCAGCCTCCCGCCCGCATCTCTGCGCCCCGGTGAGGTCTGCTGGCGCCCTCGCTGGCAGAGCTGGGTCGCTAAGGTCTTCCCCAGCCGCAACCGCGCGGTCCTTACGATAGTTCTCGTGCCGTACGACCGCCGTGTCAGTTGCTCGCAAGATCAACTCCGCCTCTGTCGCCAGCGTCAATGGATTCAGCGAGCGTTGGCCCAGCGACCGGACGCCATTCTCTACCGCGGGAAGCCACAGGCAAGTCTCTGACAGCGGAACCGAGATGAACAAATTACCCGATTGCTGCGCAATCAACGTCGACAGATCGTACCCTGTCCCGTCGGGAAGTTTTTCGGTTGCCAGCGTCAATTGGAATCGGATTGTGCGCAGAACTGCGTCGGCCTCACGCACGGTCTTCACCGCGTGTGATTCCCAGCCGGAGCGTGCGAGTCCCTTCAGTGTGGATTCAGTACTTACGATGGAGTTTCCGACAACCAGAATGCGCACGGCAGCAGCGGGCATATTGACCCCTTTCGGGAAGGGGATCTTGCGGTCTGGACCTGAAATCTGCCAACTCGGACTCACCGCATCCGCGCTTACGCCCACCACTACGTTCGCCTGCCACCCACCGCAGGTGGCTTCGAACGGTACAACACCCCAAGCCTGGTGCTATTGCAGCCCTACAAAATCAGCGTTCCCAAACGAACCCGTAACCGTTCCCCACCCCGCTCGAGTCGCGCGCGGAGCTTTTCAGGGCGCGGTGTGACGGCTGCCGCGTGCGACCCTAGCGAGGCGAGTAACCAGTTCCGCGAAATCCCATTTACATTATCGGGAGATGCGCCGCAGAACGTGAACTGCCACTACCCCTTCCAGCTAGGCCAGAAAATGTACTCCCGCCGTCGCATCGCTGACAATTCGGAACATTACTGCTTTTGCGTTACGGACCTTACTGATCCCCAAAAATCTAAACGCCGCAAAATCAGCGTTTTATTCTTGACACGCTAATACCACAGGAGTAACTTTTACTTTCTACTTAGGTTTTGCACGTCCCCGTCCTGGGCGTGGGCAATTTGCACGGCAATTGAGCGGCTTTTTTCAGCCTCGAATTCCGATTCGTTCGGGGTGCTTGGCCGTGAGCAAAATGGACCGACATCGCTCGAAAACTTCGAAGCGGCGCTCACAACGTCCCGTTAGCTCGAGGACGCCAAACACCAAATCCCTACCCGAACCTCGCGCCGAAGGCAATTTCTCCAATTCGGTTCTTGCTCTCCCACAAAGGGAACTCCGTAGCGCGCGCGGCGACCCTCTTCACCCCTTCGTCGCTCTCGTTAAAACCTTTAATGAATTCCTCTTTGAATTGGACGCAGACGGCAAGTTCGTAAGCATCTGGACTTCCAACGAAGCCCTCCTCCGCGAGCGCCGCGCCGAATTTCTCGGTCGCCGCGCTCTCGAAGTTCTGGGCGACGAAATCTTCCATCCCTTCTCCAAGTTATTCCGCAGAGTCATCAAGCAAGGCGTTTGCGAAGATATCGAATTCCCCGTCGACTTCCCTGCCGGCCGCCGCTGGTTTCAAGCCCGCGTTTCTGCGGTCGGGCGTGGTGCCGAGAAGTCGCATTCCGTTTGCCTCCTCGTGCGCGACATCACCAAACGTCACCTTGCCGAGGACGCCCTCCGCCAACGAGAGGCACTGCTCATGCATGCCGAGCAGGTCACCGGCACCGGCTGCTGGGAATACAATGTCGCCACCTCTCAGCGCGTCTGGTCCACCGAACTCTTCCGCATTTACGGATTCGATCCCAACGACGGCGTCCCGAGCGAAGAAACCATGTTCGGCATGATTCATGCCGAAGACCGTGCGCGAATTCGCGGCATCATTAACGCCGCAGTCCAGCATTGCTCGCCGTTCGAATCCGAGGGACGCTACAATCTTCCGGACGGTCGCCAGCGCATTATATTTATCCGCGGCATCGCTCTGCCTGACGAAGCCGGAAAAACCGCGCGACTCCTCGCCGTGGTCCAGGACGTTACCGAAATGCGCCGCGCCGAAGCGCAGGACCATCAGCGCGAATCGCTTCTGGCGCAAGCCGAACAACTCGCCAGCCTCGGCAGCTGGCAGTTTGATGTCGCGCAGCAAAGCTTCACCTGGTCCGCTCAGATGTACCGTATGCTCGGACTTCCGCCGGACAAACAGCCCGTACCGCTGTCTCGCGCCTGCGCCTTGTTTCACCCCGAGGATCGCGCGCGCGTAACACAAGAAGTCGCAGACCTAATTCAGTTCGCTCGTTCATTCGAAAACGAAGTCCGCTTTGTCCTGCCGGATGGGCAAGTCCGCATTTTTCACTCCCGCGCTGTTCCCATTACGAATGAGTCCGGAGACGTCGTCCGCATCGCCGGCATGTCTCAGGACATCACCGAGCAGAAACTAGCCGAGGACCGCTTGCGCAGGAGCGAATCGCTCCTCGCGCAGGCCGAAGAGATCGCCAAACTGGGCAGCTGGGAAATGGACACCATCGGTGCCACCGTTACCTGCTCCGCGGAATGCTTCCGCATGCTCGGTTTGTCGCCCGTCGTCGGCCCACTTCCGATCGATGGCATATGGTCTATGGTCCGCTTGGAAGATCTCCACGCCGCACAGCAAGCCCTTCAAAATGCCGTCGCTTCGAACTCTCCGCTCGAGCATTTTTCCCGTTACATTATGCCCGACGGCCGCATCCGCGCCCTGCACACTCGCGCCATTCCTGTTGCGGATGCTTCGGGCCAGGTTACACGTTTCGTGGGCTTCAATCATGACATCACCGAACAGAAACGCGTCGAAGACGATCTGCGGCGCCTTTCTCGCCAGCTATTGACTCTGCGCAGTGAGGAACAACGCCGCTTGGCTCGCGAATTGCACGAAACTGCTTCGCAAACCTTGACCGCGTTGAAAATGACGCTCAAACAGATCGAGGATTTACTTCCACAGCAGGAAACACGCGCGCGCGAACTCGCCAAGTCCAGCCGGGCGCTCACCAGCGACGCCATCCGTGAGGTGCGCACGATTTCCTCGATCCTGCACCCGCCCTTGATGGACGAGGCCGGCCTCACCGCCGGCCTGGGATCCTACGTCCGGCTCTTCGCAGAACGCAGCGGAGTCGCCGTGAATTTCACCATCCCTGACAATTTCCAACGTCTTCCCAAAGAAGCCGAACTCACCCTGTTTTGCGTCGCGCAAGAATCACTCGCCAACGTCCACCGCCACTCCAAAGCGCGCTCGGTCGAGATCTCCGTTGAACGCTCCTCATCGCACGTCAGCTTGACAGTCCGCGACGACGGTATCGGAATGGCCGCGCCTTTGCACAGCGATCGTAGAAATTCTCTTCTCGGCATTGGCATTGCCGGTATGCGCGAGCGCGTCAGCCAGCTGCAGGGCGAGTTCCGCATCCGCAGTTCTCCCGGGGAAGGTACGACCATTCACGTAGTTCTGCCGTTGGTCGTCGAAGAGAAGACTGAGTGACATTCGCTCAACCATTTCGCTCAAGCCGCGTTGCACATTCTGCTCACGCCGCAGCTGCGCGCGCACCAATTAATCTCCGCAGAAAGTTTCTGATTTCCACAGCTCGCACTCAAGGAGAACACCATGACTAAAGAAGCGCCGGCCCTCAGACCATATCGTATCCTCGTCGCCGACGACCATGCCGTCGTGCGCCGCGGCGTTCGCGCCTTGCTGGAATCACAGCCGGGAATTGAAGTCTGTTGTGAAGCCGCTACCGGGCTCGAGGCGGTCGAGTATGTCAAGAAAGCAAAACCCAATCTGGTTCTCCTCGATCTCACCATGCCAGAAATGAATGGACTAGAAGCCGCCCGCGCCATTCACGAGGAATCGCCAGAAACCGACGTATTAATTCTGACCATGCACTTCTCGGAGGATGTCGCCCGTGAAGTCCTGCGCAGCGGCGCGCGCGGCTATGTTCTCAAGTCAGACGCTGACTCCGAGCTGGTCGCCGCCGTCCGCCACGTCCAGCAGCACAAGCCCTTCTTCACCGGACGCCTGGCCATGACCATGGTCGAAAGTTTCGTCAACGAGCAACGTGAGGGTGAGCCCAGCACCGATCATCCCCTACCCGGCTGCCCCCTCACCGCACGCGAAATCGAAATCGTCCAACTGCTCGCCACCGGAAAAATCAGCAAGGAAGTCGCGGCTGCGGTGGGTATCTCCACGCGCACGGTCGAAAGCCACCGCAATCACATCATGAAGAAAATGAACTTCTCCAGCTTCAGCGAGCTAATGCGCTTCGCCATCCGCAATCACCTGGTCGAGCCCTAACGGTTGCTCTGCTGTCGTTCCTGAACTTGTAGCTCCCGCTTCAGCGGGGCGCCGTTGACTTGGCCTTTGGCGGAGTCTTCGCGGCCGCGCACTTCAGTGCGCCATCGGTGTGGTGGCAAGAATCGATGGCGCTCTGAAACGCGTCATTCGCGCCGCCCCGCAACCACTAACCCGCCGGATCAGGCCCCGCGTCAGCCGTAAAATTATCCGCTCTGCGCAATGCCGGAAACGACCAAGCCCAAAGCGCCGTCACCACCAGCGTCCCAATCCCTCCCAGAATTACCGCCGGCACGGTTCCGAACCAACCAGCCGTTATCCCAGATTCGAATTGCCCCAGCTCGTTCGAAGCTCCGATGAAAATCATGTCCACCGCATTCACACGTCCGCGCATCTGATCAGGCGTCGCGAGCTGCACCAGCGTCACGCGAATCACCACGCTCACCATGTCCGCCGCGCCGGTCAGTGCCAGCGCCGCCAATGACACCGTCAAGCTCCGTGAAATCCCGAACACGATCGTGAAAATCCCAAACGCCGCCACGCACCATAACATCGTCCTTCCCACGCGCCGCCGCAACGGCCGGTATGCCAACAGAATGGCCATCGCGCCCGCGCCCACAGCCGGCGCACTCCGCAGCAGCCCGAGTCCCCACGGGCCGGTATGCAAGATGTCCTGTGCATACGCAGGCAGCAGCGCGACCGCGCCTCCCAACAGCACCGCAAATAGATCCAGCGAGATCGAACCCAGCACCACTTTCTGTTTCCATATGTAGGCGATTCCGGCCAGAACCGTTTTCAGACTGACCGGTTCGCGGTCCCGCGCTTTCGGCTGAAAATGGATGCCAATGGTGCATGCGACTGCGGTGATATAGCAGGCGAGGGCCGCCACGTACACCGCCGTGGGCCCGCGGAACAATGCATAGATCAGCCCGCCCACCGACGGGCCCATAATTGTACCCGCCTGAAAAATGGTCGAGTGCCACGCCACGGCATTCTGAAAGTGCTCTTCAGAAACCAACTGCGGCAGCAACGCCCGGCTCACCGGGCCGTTCAGCGAACGCACCACTCCCAGTAGCACGAGGACAGCATAAATTGGCGCGATCGAATGCGTCGGGCGCCGCGATACCAGCAGAAAGAGCGCCGCACACACGCCAAACGCGGTGTAACAGAGCATCAAGAGTTTCTTACGGTTGAAACGATCCGCGGCGTGACCGGAAACCAAAAATAGCAGAATGCCCGGCAGGAATTGCGCCAGCCCCACGTAGCCCAAATCGAATTTGCTGTGGGTGATTGCGTAAATCTGCCAACCCACGGCCACCGAAATCATTTCCATCGCGACCACGGTAAAAAGTCGCGCCACTTCATACAGCCTGAACGCCGGATAGCTAAACGCTACTCGCCCAGCCGAGCCCCCTTCCCCGGAATCACCCGTCGCCAAGCTCTCCACCCTCTCCAATCGCGCCACGCGCGACACCAGCATCCATTAAGTTGTAACCGGTTCCCGGGAACGTCAATCTCGCGATGGGCGCCTTTCGCCCTAGGTCCCGGCTCCGCTCGTCAGCGTGTAAACAAGCAGCGCCAGAACTAACAATGTCAGGATCACATACATCCAATCGCGTTCCAATGCGAAGCCCAGCACCGAAAACAAAACCCGCGCCACCGGAGTCGCAATCAGCAGCAGCAATCCGAACTGAATCAGCCCCAGCGGACGCAGCGCAATCGCTTGTCGCACGATCATCGGCACCGCTCTCAAATCCGCAGGCTCCCCGCGAAAAGTTCGATAGTTCTGCTCCACATCGTATGACTTAGCCAAGAACCACACCCCACCCACGAAAACCACCAGCGCCGCCAGCAGCACTCCCCAACGCAGAAGCTTCCCCAAAAATATTTCGACACTCTTGTCGTCCACCTTCCCGCCCACAGCAGCGTCGCGATCCAAACCCGTCATCACAATTTCCCCCGCACGCCCTGAAATATCATCTCGATCGCCAGTGCCGCGATAACCACGCCAAACACAATCCGCAAAGTTCGCACTTTCGCTCCCGGCAAAATCTTCGCGCCCACCAGCGCGCCCGCCAGCACTCCCAACATCACCGGCATCGCCAATCCCGGATCAATATATCCTCGCCGCAGATAAATCCCCGCGCTCGCCGCCGCCGTCACGCCGATCATAAAATTGCTGGTCGTCGTCGATACCTTGAACGGAATCTTCATGGCCTGATCCATCGCGAGCACCTTCACCGCGCCCGAACCGATCCCCAGCAATCCCGATAGCACCCCGGCCAGGTACATCAATCCAAAGCCCAGCGGCACGCGCCGCACATGGTAGGACTTCAGACCATCCGCCGTGGGATAAGAAGCGTCCAGACGCAACATCGTCGCGATTCGATCCGGCGCCATCCCCTCCGGTGGATCAGTCAACGTATGCGTCGAAGCGTAGGCCGAGTAGAGCAGCACCACGCCGAACACAATCGCAATAATCGAAGTATGCAAATACCCGGCCAGGAACGCACCGCACACAGCCCCAACCGTTGTCGCGATTTCCAAAAACATCCCCACGCGCATATTCGAATACCCTTCCCGAAGATACGCCGCAGCCGCGCCCGACGAGGTAGCAATCACCGAAACCAGCGAAGCGCCAATCGCATAGCGAATGTCCACGCCAAACACCAGCGTCAGCAGCGGCACAATCACCACGCCTCCGCCCAGACCCGTCAGTGACCCCAGCATCCCCGCCACAAAGGATCCGAGGGCGACCACCAGCGTGAATTCCAGCGTGTTCAATTGCGAATTCAATTGATCGAGTTCTCGCTTCCGAACGCAACACCGCCCGGGAAGCGAGATTCTAGCACTTCAAGGTTTCTTTACAGGAGGGTTGCTGTCACCAACGAGGTCATACACGAACCGAATTTCCACAGGACCATTCGAGCGTGTTCTTTCCAGACGCACAATCTCATAAAGCTGCTTCCCACCAGGCGCCGGCTCAAACGAACGCGAAATCTGCGGCCCGTGACTTCCGCCGATATCCCCAACCAGCCGATAGTCTTCCCAGTGCGCGTCGAATTCCTGATATTTGTCGTCCTTCGCTTTCTGCACTTTGTGGCCGTCGGTATAGAACGCGCGTTGCCGCCCCGAATCATCGGTTAACAGGACCTCGCCATTTTTCGCCTCTGGCGTGTCCTTCATCGCCAGTGTGATTGATCCCGCGGGATTCAGTAATTCCTGCAGTTGCTGGCGGTCATAATCGCCGTCGCTGTTCTTGCTTCCGCCGTTTCTGGGATTGCCGCCGCCATTGCCACTACCACCGCCGTTGCCGCCTCCGCCGCCGGGGTAAGGCGATCCGATCCCGCCCATGTGAATTCCGGTCCCGTTCCCACCACCGCCTCGCGGATTCGCCGGGTTGTCAGCGTTGGTTCCGCGGGCCTCACGCATCTTGTCCTGCGCGTCGTCGCTCTCATCCACATTGAACTTCCACGATGCAAAGAGTTGCTTCTTATCCGGAACAACCATCTCCGGCTGCACGGCCGGCCCGGATGACCCCGCGTGCGAATCTCCCGAATCCGCCCCCGGCCGGATCGGCCCGGCAGGCGCCTGCGCCGCAGCACCGCGCGGGAATGTCGCGCACGCGCTACAAAAAATCGCGCCAACGGCGACGCTTCGCGTCAAAGTCCAAATTGCGTTGGCCCTCGAATTCAATGTCCCCGTCGTTCGCATCGTTTTACTCACCCTCGCTTTATCATTCCTCGGCGGAGGCCGAAGCATCGCCCAAGCCCAACCGCAATCGGCAGCACACCTTCACCCGCCTGCCAATACGGATGCATAAAATTCCTGCCGGGATGCAACGCAGCGCTATGTGCGCCGTCGAGAACCACGCTATTCCCCGGCCGCCGCACTCACACCGCGCGCCTGTACCTTCTGCAGCATCGCCATAAATTCCGCGCGCTTGTTCCCACCCGAGGCAGCGCCCGCATACGCCATGTGAACCAATTGCTGATTCGCCCGCCCGCCGTCATAGACCCAGGGAAACGGATTCACCGCACCGATCGCCCAGTAGAACTCCGCCTGCGCTCCCTGCAAATTCGTCGGCAAATTAAAATGCGCCGACGCTCCCGGAGTGATCGGGCTCAGTCGTTGCGCCGAGAACACGAACCAAGTCATCCCCGGCGACGTGACCCGCTCCATAGGCGCCAGATAAAACTGCGCCGTCATCCCATAAGCCCGCGGCCCATCATTCGTCTGCACAAACGTAATCCCGGAGCTCACCTGCGCACCGAAAAATCCGTCGAGCGTCACGTCATGCCGGCAAGCGTAGGACACCTGCAATACAGGAGGAGCATCGCTGGAACCGCTATTCGGCGCCGGAGCGAAGCTCGCTCGCGTGTTGTTCGCCATCGCCTCATTGATGCAAGTCTCCGACGGCGGGAAAAAATAATAGAACAGGAGGTCAACCATGCTCATTCCCGAGCCGCTGGGCATGTGCATCTGTCCGTCCAGCCAGTTGGCGTCGTGCCCCAGCAGCGGATTATCCGAGGTCGCGAATTGCACGATCGCATTCGCCTGCGCATTTTGCAGCGCCAGAATTCCACCGAGATGAAACGGCGGCGAATAAGGAGCCAGCGCCGCAGGCGCGTCACCCGGTTTGAATTCAGTCCACGCCACCGGTAGCTCCACCGATACGCCGTTGGTGATCCCGTGCTCAATCATCCGCGCCGCGCTCTCACCAGCGGCAGCGCCCGCGGAAGCCTGCGCGCCGGTCGTCCGCGCCATCGTGCCCCAAGCCAGCAGCATTCCCGCCGCTACCACAAATGCCCTCGATCTTTTTCGCCCCAGCTTCATTCGCCCAGTACTCCGCAAGCCTCGTCCCTCATCGAGTGTGCCAGCATCCCGCGCCAAAAAGAAGCCCTTAAGAACATGCAACCGGCCCGGAGTTTGCCCTTCGCTTGGTACAATGGGAGAGACTGTGAGAGAGGCACTGTTCACAGAATTGCAAGAAAGCGTTCGCGACGCGGTCGACCACCGCAAGGGCGCCACGGTGTCGCGGGCAGATCGGTTTAGGCGACCGAAGAAGCTCAAACTCGCCGAGATACGCAGTTTCCGCATCAAGTGGGGCGTAAACCAACTGGTTTTCGGCAAACGATTGGGCGGGCGCGAGTGTTCGTGCCGTGCGGGCTTGGGAGCAAGGAAAGCGTCGTCCTCGCGGCATCGCTCTGCAACTACTCAGCATCGCCCAGCACAGCCCTGCAGCGTTTCTCCAGAAGGGTTGATGCTTCGAAACGCCCCAGATCCCCTACAGACTCTCCGCACGCAAATTCACCGATCCCCAAGGCCGCAAGATGCGAACGAACACACCACCGCCCCCCGGGCCACTCGGCCCGGCAGCGATGTTCAAACGTTTTTAGTTTGTCTCAAGCCTTCTTGACGGACTTGCGGCGTCCACGGCGCTTGGTAGGCGGCGTGGCGGGTGGCTCACCCACCAGCTCTGCGGACCAAATTGCAGTAACAAATTTCTTCACACCGTGATCGTCAAAATCAATCGTAGTGCGCTCGGTGTTCGACTCGGTCACCACTCCCATTCCGTACTGCTCGTGACGTATGGACTGCCCTTCGACCAGTGTCTGCACAGCTGCCTCCGTAGATTATGACTTCACAACTCGAAAAATCCACACCGTCGCGACGCGCTTCCGCCCGCCGCAACGTACGACCAGAAGTTTGTCCTGCGCCCGCTTCCGAAAAGGACAGCGGCTGGGTCCGTCCCTTCCAGAACCATTCCACTGCGCCAGCCGCACCGCTAGCTACAGCCATGCTCGTCTGGGCAAAAAACGAAACACATCCAGCGACCGCGCGGGATTGCCGCCTCGTAGGCCCTGCACCACCCAGCATCGCACGCGCTGAACAACTGCCCTAACCAGCGCGCCACCGATCGCTACAGCCGCTGCCGCCCAAAACTCAAACTTGGCACTGAAGAATTCGCAGATTTACAGGCCGACCACGTTCTCCGCCTGCAGGCCTTTCGGCCCCTGCTTCACTTCGAATTCTACCGCCTGACCCTCGTTGAGGGACTTGTACCCCTCGGACTGGATCGCGGAGAAATGCACGAAGACATCCTCGCCAGACTGGCGCTGGATAAATCCATAGCCCTTGGCCGCATTAAACCACTTTACTGTACCTTGCTCTCTGCTCACGGAAACTGCTCCTAAATTATTCAGCAGGCGGCGCTTAGCCGCCCTGAAAGCTGCCTGTCGCCCCGCTCGTATCGCCCCGCACAAAAAAAAAGCCGTCGGACGTTTGCCCGGCAGCCGTTCCTCGCGCGCGTCAAAAACGAATCATAAAGCAACAAACGCAAAGGTAGATTACCACGTTCCGTCCTTCGCCGCAATCCCCTCCCCGCCGCGACAGCGATTCCGCAATCGCGACTGGAAGTGTAGTGAACTGCGCCGATTGGGCAGGGCTGTGATCCCCGGCAGTTTCTTGGGAAGGTTTGGATGGCTGGAAAAGCCGGGGGAGGGGCTTTTTCTTTCGC
>Ga0210405_10001177_pt1 | contig 31272 bp, 25 predicted proteins | sample IncBWH11MmetaG_FD_155492 | JGI IMG/M metagenome (GOLD analysis project Ga0210405, IMG submission 155492) | Forest soil microbial communities from Barre Woods Harvard Forest LTER site, Petersham, Massachusetts, United States - Inc-BW-H-11-M | ecosystem: Environmental > Terrestrial > Soil >...
CCTGCTTGCCGCCGCTGACGAGTTCGCCGGCGAGGAGCAACAGCGGGCGCTTGCTGCGATTGACCAGCACCAACTGGTTCACGGATGCGGCGACGCGCTCGGGCGGACCGACGTAGCGCGGATCTCTGTTACGGACCATGCCGACCGCACCCTGTTCGCTGATGATGACTTCGCTGGTCGCGAGGCCTTCCTCAAGAGTGAGGAAGGGACTCGTATCCTGGCTGAAAGAACTGACGACGGGGAAGACGGAGATATTCTCGTAGGTGACGGGATCAAGAAGCCGCCAGTCACCCTCAGGCCGAGACGGCGGAGCGGCCGGCGAACTGGGCACTGCACCAACAAAAGCCAGCCCGCCGAGCGCGGTGATGCCGAGAAGTCCGCCGATAAGGGCGGCGAGAATCGAGCGTTCCATGAAAGCCTCCTTCGTGTGAACCCCATACCGGTCAGAGCCAACCAGCGAGGACACGACTCAGGATTAGAACGGGGAGATGCGAGTTTCTTGCAGTGGTGGGAAAGAAAAGAAGCAAGAAAGGGAAAGCGGTCGAACTTCAGCGGTTGGGATCGCCTAGATTAATGCGGGGCTTGCGCCTGGAATTGGAGGCTTCGTTTTCCTGCTTCTCGTATTCGGCGAGTTCTTCGTCGGTGTACGAAAAAGAGTCGCGCGAGGCGAACATGGAATTGGACCGCGCGGCCTGTTTTTTCTTCTTGCGCAGGGCGCCGAATTCGTGGCGGACCTGACGGATGGGACCTTCAATGGCCTTCACTTCGACGAGCAGATCGCTGACTTTTTCGAGAAAATCGTGAAGATGGTAGGGGCGCAGCACGTAGGGGAGGCGCGCCGCTTCCAGTTGGGCAACGTATTGGCCGCTGGCTTGTTCCGGTATGAGGAACAACACACGGACGCGACCGCCATCGGCGGCGGAGACGCTGGCAAGCTCGCGTAGGGTAATGAAGGCAGGACCATCGATGCCCGTAAGAGCCACATCGGCGATCACCAGTGACCATTCCCCGGTCTTAAGCTCGGCCAGGAGCATCTGGGAGTCGGAGACGATGCGGACGCGCCATCCCTCGGAGTCCAGAATCTGCTTGACCGCACTCCCACCCGGGGCATTGTCGTCAAGGACGAGAATGCCGACCTGTTGAACGGCAGGGGTAGGACTAGTACTCACAATACTCAGTATAGCACCGGCGGCACCACAGAGATGTGAGCGGAAGCAAGGGGGTGCGGCTTATATGGCAATGGTGGCCCAGGCTGTGACCGAAGCGCCCGAGGCAAGCCTGCTACGGCCCAACGACGTAGTTGCTGCCGGTGAGCAGACGCTGCAAGCCTGTGCCATCCCAAAAGATTCGATAGACGCCTTGACGATGTGCGGAGTCGCTCCCAGAGAAAAAAACCTGTAGTCCGTCGCGCGACCACTCCGCCGTGCGGCCCGATTGGTTAGCGGGACAGAGAATCACGCGGCGTTTCGAACGCAGTTCGTAAAGGAAAAAAGTCGCAGCCAAGCCCATGGAGTGGACAGGCGCTCCCGCTGGCGCAGACGAATAGTCAGCGGAAATGAGCAGCAGGTCTGCATTGAGAGGATGCACGCGAATCGTGTCGGAACTCCTGATCTGAAACGTGGATCCGTAAGTATCCTTGAGCGCCACCGCTTGTTGCAGATTGTCTTCGCTGAGCCAATAGGCATTTTGCATATCTGTTGCCAGGATGGTGCGATTGTCGATCCAGCCATGAAGAGAATTCGCCGGCTGTGAAGAAAAGAGTGAGGCGGCCTCGGGCATGGAGGCGGTGAAAGACCAGACCTGCCACGATTGATCCAGGGCTTTGAGAAAAGCAATGCGGGAATCATCGGGCGACCAGAAAGCCTGGCGCACCAAACCATGCACCAAATCCAGCGATTGGCCGGTGTCAAAATCGTACAGCACGATGGTGCGGTCGGGACTGGTTTTCGAATCGGACCTCGTGAAGAGAAGTTTCTTGCCATCGTGGGATAGGGCCAATTCGGCGCCGTCCGGTGCGGCAATCTTCTTCGTCTTGCCGCGGCTAAGAACAACGTTGCCCGCCGAATTCAGGTAGGCAACCGCCACGGGGGACTTGAAATTGGTGACGGTGGAAACGGGGATCGGTGGTTTCTTCTTGGCGTCATCTTCTTCTTCCTGGTCAGGCTGATTGTTGATCTTGGGAAAGAGCTCGGCGGCGATGCGGGCGCAGCCTTGCAGCGAGCCGATCTGTGCGTGTTCGAGGGCGGCTCGAAAGGGGTATTTTCCTGAGAGCGGCGGTGTGGTGGTTAACGTATCGTTCGTGGCGTCGGTACAGACTTCGCGCGTGAGGTGCAGGGCCACGGCCGCGCCCGTGGCCGTGTCTTTGGCGTGATAGGTCCAGGAATCGGCGGCGGCTTCGTGAGTGACCTCGGAAGGTTCGAGAGGGATTGGGGGATAGCCTGGGCGATCCAAGCGTTCCGGGCCTTTCTGGCCGATGCGCAGGCTCCAGTTAGGCACGTTGCCAAAAGCCAAGATCAGAATGGGGTAGTGGGTGGATTGGGGGGCAGCGGGTCCGGCAGGCAGCTTCTTTGCCGCAGCAGGAGCATTCTGGCCGAAGGAGGACGCCGGCGGGCCAGCAAGAAGCAAGGATGCCACGAGCAGTGCGTGTTTGGACCTCTCAGGCATGGACGCTGCGGCTCTCCCGGGCATTGAGGATAACCCGCCAGAAGCAGGGAGGCAATTGTCTCCGCAAATTCCACGGCGCCGTGGTATCCAGGGAGGTACGGGCAGGAGGTGAGGAACGGGACCGCATGCGAATGAAAAGCGAAAATAGTTCTTGACAAAGCGAACAAAAAGCGAAATACTATACCCGCTTCGAGGCGGGCTATGTCTCCAGTTCACTCCCTAACGGCGCCGAGTTTTCCGATTCGGCGCCGCCGCGCTTCACCAACCACTGTAGGACTCTTTCCCGAGTGCCCTGCTGTCACAAGCCCAATAGAAAAGGTTCGTGACCTTGCCCCGGTTGCGGACCAACGCGGCAACGTTTCGAATCGAGCGATGACGGATTGCCCCCCGTCGTCCATGACCGGGCACGGAACCCAAAACCGTGAGCCAGGTCCGATTCGAAACGATGCCGCGGCGCCCCCGGAACGCGCTCATGCGCGGCTGGTTGGCATTGCCCGCCTCGCGGCATCCTCCCCTCCCGCAGAAACGCGAAGAAAATCGGAGGAGCGTCCGGAATATTTTGTGTTGCCGGTGAAGTCCATCCTGAACCGCTGCGATTCGAAACGGGTGCCGTTCGAATGGACAATCAATCCGTACCGGGGCTGCGAGTTTGCCTGTAAGTATTGCTACGCGCGGTACACGCATGAATACATGGAGCTGGACGGGTCGGAATTCGAAAAAAAGATTTATGTGAAGAAAGATGCGGCGCCCCTGCTGGCGTGGGATGTAGTGCACAAATACTCCTACACTTCGGAAGCCTCGGGCGGGGCGCGACCAGACCACATTGCCATTGGAACGGCGACGGACCCGTATCAACCGGCGGAGCGGGAATTCGGAGTGACGCGCGCTTGCCTGGAGGAATTGGCGAAGAGGGAAGGGCTGAGCGTTTCCATCATCACCAAGTCAAACCAGATCGTGCGGGACATTGATGTGCTGCAGCGGATTGCGGAGCGATCAAACCTGGGGATCGACATTACCATCACGACTTTGCGCGCCGGGCTGACCCGGCTGCTTGAGCCGCGCGCGCCGCGGCCGGATTTGCGACTGGCGGCGGTGAGGCAGTTGCGCGAGGCAGGGCTTGCGGTCGGCGTATCGGCTTCACCGCTGATTCCTGGAATCACGGACCGCGATGGGGATTTAGAGGCCGTAGGTGAGGCGGCGAAGGAAGCGGGTGCGCAGTGGTTCTTTTCGGGCGTGCTGTTCTTGATGCCCTCGTCCGCGAAGCAGTTCTTGCCGTTTGTACGAGAAAAGTTTCCGCGGCTGGCGAACCAGTATGACGAGTGGTATTCGAAGAATGGATATGCGCCGGAAGACTACCGGAAGAAGGCTTCGCACCGGGTGGCGAGGATACGGGAGCAGTTTGGTTTCGCAGCGCGGCCGTGGGTGGAAAACAAGCACACGGCGCCTTGCGCTCAGTTGCGATTGGGCTGGGATACGGCGGCGATAACGCAGCAAGTGGAACAAGCGCAGGCTTGCTCGACCGGATAGACCGCTGGGAAGTCGCACAGCCAGGAGTGGCTGTGCCACAAGAAACCTGCTACGGAACGATGATGCGGGATTCTTCGCGTTTGAGTTCGGGCGCTTGCGGAAACTGGCCACGGAGAAATTCGATGAAGCGGCGGGAGCGTGGGCGGCCGTTGGTGCGCAGCAGACCCATCCGGTAAAGAAAAACCCACAGATAGAAGAGGTCCATGTCCTTGAGGGCGGCGGAGCCTGCGCGTTCGGCTTGCTGCTTCTTGACTTCAGTGATGAAGGCGATCAACGCGGCGTAGAGTTCACGCGGGAGTGGCGCTTCCGGCGGCTTTTCGTAGATGATGCCGGAGCTCAGCGTTTTGTAGGTCTGCGCGAGGGATTGAATAGCAGTGAGCACGTCACCGTCCACGGCGGCAGGCTGGACGGCGCAGAACTTGGCGATCGAGAAAGCAAGCGCGGCCATGAGTTGCTGGTGCGTGTAAACGATATCCTGGGGAATTTTTTCATCGAGCAACGGAGTGTCTGCTGGCAGGGAACGCTGGTGCCCGTCTTCGTAGCGGTGGGCAGAGATGAGATAGGAGCAATCGGAAGGGCAGTCGATGGCGACTTCGCGCTCGGTGCCGCAGCAAATAGCGCAGATTTTCTCACCCTTGGCAGGGCAGAAGCGCTCAGCTTTGCGCTTTTCACAAATCGGACAGGACACGAAATCTCCTCGGAACGCCAAGACAATGCAGCAGAATACGCGGTGCGGCACGAAAAAACAAAATCAAGCAGGCCAAGGCAGCGGTGAAATTCGGCCCCATGCTGGTTGCCGCAGGTGCGCATTGAACGAGGACAGGGCGTGCACCCGCCCGCGGCGTATCGGCCGCAGACCGGCCGCAAAAGCAATGGACATGCTAGTGCCGGCGCCCGGCCTGCGCCCTTCGGATCAAATCATTCGAGGGCAAGTGGGGGTCAGACAGCTTTCTAGCGCTTTCCTTGCCCGCCACTGGCAGGCTGGAGGAATCGAGTAGTCCGAGTTGAACCAGGACGGAAGCCTGATCCCAGTAGATGTGCTCATGCGCCAGCTTTCCTTCCCGAAAGTGGACAATGACAACCAAGGCACACTCCACTCGTTTCCCTGTGGGAGCAACGCCGGGAAGCATCCAATCCATCTCCACCGTGTGGGTGAAGCGAAAAATCATCTCGTCCACCAGCCGCTCCGTGCCGATGGTCCGCGAGAGCGGCACGATCTCCGTATCCGGGGGCATCCTGGGGATGAAGTGCCGCGAGTAAAATTCGCGCAACTGCTCGCGACCGACTCCGCCGGTCAACACCGGGATGTGGTTCACGTAGGCCTCGGGCACCATCGTGTCGAGGGTGGCATCTGTATCGCGCGTGGTGAACTCCTCGCGGAGATGTTTTTCCCACAGATCGTTAAGTAGCTGCTGGTCGGGCGTCAAGCGCGCGTTTATTGCTTGCTTTTCACTCATCGCGGAATGCCTCTCTGCGTTGGGATTGGACACCTTGCCGGCCCTAAGCGCTTTAGGTTATGTAAGGGCTGTTCAAAACGCGGGCGTCTCCATAGTTGACACACCAAGATCTCGCTCTTGAGTTTGCAGGAGTCAGGCCTCTGTTGGCCACCAGACGAAAGTGGTGGTTACTCGTGCAGGACGACGCTCAAGAGGGAATTGTGGACCTGAAGTCCGCCATTGTAATGGATGAAGCCCAGTTTCCTAAATTTATTCATGAAAAAATTAACACGAGGCCGGGTCGTGCCAATCATTTCCGCAAGCATCTCCTGGGACACTCCGAGAAGCATCTTTTGCGGCGGGGATTCCTTGCCATAGCGAGCGAGCAACAATAGGGTCCGGGCCAGCCGTTTCTCGCTGGAGTTAAAAAGCTGATCGATCAAATCCTCCTCGATTCGGATGTTGCGTGAAAGAATGTAAGTCATGAAGCGGTCGGAGAGCGCGCGTTCCGTGTGAAGCACGCGCAGCATTTCTTTTTTTTCAATGAATAGTATGGCTGTTGGTGTTATCGCGGTGGCCGTCCCCATACAAAACTGCTGACCTGCCAGGCACCCCTCGCCAAAAAAATCGCCGGGTCCCAGAATCGCCACGACAGCCTCTTTGCCGACCTCATTCACAACGGAGAGCTTTACGCCGCCTTCTTGGATGTACTTCACACCGGTGGCGGGATCACCTTGAGCGTAGATCTTTCCCAGCCTTCGATAGCGCACAACTTTTCTCGCCAGGCCGGCTGAATCGAGAAAAGCCTGGGCGTTGAAAGCGCTCTTGTTCTTTGGCTTTGTTTTGGGTTTAGTTTTGCGTGAACTCGCGATTGCTTTCATAACTTCACCGCTTGGCAGACATTTTAGCAGAATCAGGCGGCTGTAAACAAATGTTTTCAGTAGTTCGTAATAGTCCACTTTGAATGGAGGCTCAGCGGATAGCGCCTCCAAGTCTGATTATTTAGTTATTGAAAGTCTCGCCCTCAAAATTCCTTTTCAACGACTTCACGACTGGACGGGTTCTGGCTTTGGTAAATACAACCGAATAGAAGATCTCTTTCGCTTCAAGGCGAACCTTATATACTTATACTTTTTCAATACGGAATTGGCCACGCGGGGCTTCGCCATTTCCTTCTTGACGCCCGCAAGTGTTGCTTTGCCGGGCTCCTTCTTAGCACCATTCTTAGGCATGTACCCACCATGGTATCGAGGTCGAAGCCATTCATTTCATTTTGGAACAAAGGGGGGCGAGACAGGTCTACCGCCCAGCAATGGCTTGCCTGAACTCTACAGGCAAGATTTTTTGTTGCTTCATCGAGTAAAGTGCCGAATCGGCTTCGCGCAAGAGCTTCTCAATCGTATCTCCGTCTTGTGGATAGACGGCGACACCCGCGCTAACGGAAAGCTTTGGTCCATTGCCGTCACTGGCAACGCTCTCGCAGATACGTCGTGCCACCAGGTTGGCCTCCTCTACGCTGGTCTCCGGTAAGACAACCGCAAACTCGTCCCCGCCGAAGCGCGCGGGAGTATCAATGCTCCGGCAGCAGGAGCTCAAAACATCGGCCAGCCGGCATAGCGCTTGGCCTCCTACCATATGTCCGTAGCGGTCGTTGATTCGTTTCAATCCGTCCATGTCAAAGAACAATAAGGCAAACTCTCGGCTCGTGCGGCTGCTACGCTTGATTTCCGCATCAAGCACATCCACGAGATGGCGATAGTTGGCCAGACCGGTCAGTGAATCGCTGGCTGCCTGACGGCGGAGGTGATCCTCCAGCTCTCGCTGCCGAGTGACGTCTTCGGCGATGACTTCGTAGGCTTCCAGCTCGCCCTGCTCGCTGAGCACTTCTCGTCCGCTGAGCCGGACCTTCAGGGTCGTATGGTCCTTCCGCTCCCATTCTACTTCGACTGGATCAACGAGGGCTTCCGCGTCCGATTGACCCAGCAATTGCACTCGTCTGGCAGGATCTTGAAGAATGTCTCGCGCAAGGTCTCGAGCCAGGAGTTCCTCTCTTGAGCCATAGCCGAGCATCTTAATCATCGCCTCGTTCACTTCCAGAAACGTACCGTGTAGACTGCACCGGCAAATTCCGTAGTTTAGATTTCCCGCCAGGGCGCGGTAATGTGCTTCCGATCGCCGCAAATCCTTCTCCGCGCGGTCGCGTTGATCGCGCAACGCTTTCTCATCGAGAGCTTGATGCACGGCCACGGGCAGGTGGCTAATCCTATCCATTTCAATGCAATCGGCGGCACCCTTGAGAATGAACTCCGCCGTGGTTTCGCGTTTCAAGCCGGAAACCAAAAAGATAACCGGGATGTCCTTCTTCATCTCATGAAGAACGTCCAGTGCTTGCGTTTCTTGCCAATTGGGGCTGGGGTGTTCCGCCACCACTAGGTCATAGGGGTCCGAACGGAGCCGTTCGGCGAACTGCTCGGGAGTTAGGACTACATCTGAGCTGACTATGAATCGTACCTTCTTCAGTTCATACAAGCAGTGCTCAACCTCTGCTAGGAAACGATGAACAAACAGGATTCGCACAAGATTTCGTCTGAGCCCAAGTGTGTCGAGGGTCGGGGCTGGTTCCAGCACGGGTTTTGGCTTGGGCGACATAGCAAGGCGGCCAATCGGCCGGGGTGGCAGTTCCTATCCGCGCTTACGGCGCCAAACTGCCCCCCGGCTCACGGTTACCTCACTATAAGGTTATGAATCGAGGGTGCTACCGTCTGTTCAAAATTAGACAAATCGTACTAGAAGTACCACCATTATAGTATCTGATACGACACAGCAGACGCATAGGCAGGAAACAGTAATGTTCATGTTGTACTGGCGCGCCGAGCGGGGCCCAAAAATACGAACACCCCAGCTTGCACCGGGGTGTTCGGGGCCGCGCCCGAGAATTCCAGCTTCTACTTCAGGGAATCGGGGTCCGAAGTGTTTTTCGGGGACTTCTGATTGAGATAGGCAATCATTTTTTGAGCAGGGGGAGGAACGGCGACCGCGCCCTTGAACACGATGGACTCCGCTTCGACCTTCTTGCCATAGAGGCGCTCGTTGCCGTCGTCATCGGGACGGACTGTCGAGCCTTCCAGGGAGATGCCGGCAAAGAGGCCGCGGTTGCGGGAATAGCTCAAGACCTCCGCCCGCATGGTGACGTCGGTCGAGGCGTTCGCGGTGCGCCCCTTGGGACCTGCTGCCGCCGAGGCATCGGCGCCCAGCTTTACCTTGCTGCTCAAGATGGCGCGAGCGCCACGCGGATTCATGACCAGCAGGACGAAATCCGTAGCTTGACCGCCGATCTGGAAACCCACGCTCCCGCCTTCCAGGGCCATCATCGTCGGAGCGCTCCACGGGCCGGTAAAATGTTCGCCGGAGCGGCAGGTCATCGCCCCGCGGCCGTAGCTCCCGCCCACAATAAAGGCCGCCTTGAGCACGGAAGGATAGACAATGATGCATTCCGCTTTGTTAATAAGATCTTCGGGTATGTTATCTGGAATATCCATCACTTCCTTGATGACCATCCCGCAGTTTTCCAGGCGATCAACTTCCTTCTTGTCTCCGGAAGCCAGGAGCGGGAGGGCCACAAGCAACAACGCCATCTGGGTAGAAATCATGCGCTTGATCACAGTTCACCTCGTCGTAGATTTCTGGGCTAGTGCCATCATAGAGTGCCCGCGGGCTGGGTGCAACCTTGGGCTTTGGAAACAGGCTTGCTACCGGGGTTGGTTCTCTAAATTGGACGCGGCGGCGGCCGAAGGAGTTGCCTTTCGATTATACTTTTGCAGCAAGGCTTAGGCGCGGGAGAAAAATGCGAACCCAGAAAATTCTGCAGCGAGTCGCGGCGGTAACGGCGGCAAGCGCGGCGTGGGCCTTCGGAATGGGCGCGCCACGCTTGGGCGCGCAAACGAAAGCAAAGACGGACGCGGCATGCTGCGGCGCAAGGAAACCCGGGGCGGCGGCGAAAAAGGCCTCCGCGAAATTCTCATCGCGCGCTGAAACGCTGCTGGCAATTTCACCCGCAAACAAAGGTGAATGGGGCTTGCTGATCGTGGACGCTGAGAGCGGCGAGTCGCTCTACGAGCAGAACGCGGACAAATATTTCGTGCCGGCTTCGAACATGAAGCTGTTCACCACCGCGCTGGCGCTAGCGAAGCTTGGACCGGAGTACCGCTTCCACACCACCCTCGAAACCTCCGGCGCGATTTCCAGCGAAGGAGTGCTGCGCGGAGATCTCGTGCTCGTGGGGCGCGGCGATCCGAATCTTTCGAACAGGAAATTCCCCTACGAACTGAAGGAGGAATTTGACGGGCCGCAGGAAAAGGCGCTTGCCGATCTTGCCGACGCGGTTGCAGCCAAGGGAGTGAAGGAAATCTCCGGGGATGTCATCGGCGACGACAGCTACTTTCCGCGGGAGCGCTATCCGAACGGCTGGGAAATCGACGATATGGTATGGGAGTACGGCGCGGCCATCTCCGCGATCGTCGTGGGCGACAACACCGTGACGCTGACGCTCACGCCTGGCGAACAGCCCGGCAACGCCGTGCAGGCGGCGGTGGCTCCGGCGACGCCGGACTTCCTGGTCGAAAATAACGTGACCACTTCAGCGGCGGACGTGAAACCGGATTTGACGCTCACGCGCGAGCCGGGTTCGAGTCTCGTTGTGGTGAGGGGCAGCTTGCCGGCGAAGAGCGCGCCGCGGAAACTCGTCCTGGCGATCGAGGAACCGGCGCAACATGCCGCGGCGTTATTGAAACGGCTGCTCGAAGACCGTGGAATCAAAGTGGCAGGCGTCGCGAGAGCACGGCACGACCATGCCGAACCTGCCGGCGATCCCGTTGTACTGGCGGAACATGTTTCCGTGCCGCTGGGTGACGCGGTGAAACTGATCAACAAAATCAGCCAGAACCTGCACACGGAAATGCTGTTGCGCACGGTGGCGCGGCAGAACGGACTGTGGGCCGCGCCGGACGAGCTGATGAAAATTCCCGCCGATTTCTATACGTCCGCGGGAATCGCTCCGGGCGACGTCATTCAAGCGGACGCCTCGGGATTGTCCCGGCACGATTTGGTGACCCCGCGGGCCATCGTAACGATGTTGAGTTTTGCGCAGAAGCAGCCCTGGTTCGCCGCGTATTATGCCTCGCTGCCCGTTGCGGGAGTCGACGGGACCCTGGAAGACCGCATGAAAAATACGCCGGCCGCAGGGCGGATTCACGCAAAGACAGGCTCGGTAGAGCATGTCCGAACACTTTCCGGTTTCGCGGAGACGGCCGCAGGGCGGCGGCTGATTTTTTCATTGTTGAGCAACAACCAGGGCGGGAAGAGCCACGAAGCTGCGGATGCCTTGACCGGACTGTGCGTGGCGATGCTCGAAGAGTTTAACGTGGTGCCGCCAAAGCCCGCGCCGGAACACAAACATCCGAAGTGAGCTCGAGGAATCGCCGATGGCAAGAGAAATCGTGGTGACGGTGTTTGGGAGTTCGCGGCCGCGCGAAGGAGACTCCGACTACGAAGACGCCCGCATCCTGGGCCGCTCCTTGGCGAAACATGGTTTCTCGGTTTGCAGCGGCGGCTACGCCGGCGTGATGGAAGCAGTGTCGCGCGGCGCGAAAGAAGCCGGCGGCAGAACCGTAGGCGTTACCGCGGACTTTTTCACAAATGCCAAGCTCAATGCCTGGATTGACGAAGAAGTGCGCATGAAAACCTGGGAAGAGCGGCTCTTTGAACTGATCCGTCGCGCGGACGCTTTCGTGGCGTGCAAAGGCGGGACCGGAACGCTCGTGGAGCTCGCAGTGGTATGGGAAATGCTGAACAAATCGGTGATGCCCGCGAAACCGTTCGCAGTGCTCGGAAATTTCTGGGAGCCCGTGTTGGATCGCGTGCGCGAAGTGGAATTGCGACATCCGGCGCCGTGGGGTGAGGCTAACGGCCGGCTCGTCTACATCGCGGAAACGCCGGGCGACGTGGCCAATCATCTGACCACCAAGTTGAAACGAATCTAACGATGTCGCGAACGGCCCAAGACATATTGGAGTTCGACAAGTTGCGCGAATTGCTGCGGCTGCGGACCACGTGTGCGCCGGGTCGCCGAGCGGTGAATGGGCTGGAGCCGGGAGTCGAGCGCGCGGCGCTGGAATCGGCGTTCGCGCTGATTCGCGAAGCGGGCGAGTGGCTGCGCGCGGGGCGCGAGCTCGGATTTAGGGCCCTGGCCGATCCTCAAGGCTGGCTCGAACGCATCGAGGGCCTGGGTGCGGCCCTGGAGCCCGGCGAATTCCTGGATGCGGCGTCGTTGCTGGAAACGGCGGGATGGCTGCGCCAGCAGTTCCGCGAGGACGCGGCGAAGTTCCCCTTGTTGGCGGCGCGGGCCGCCCTGCTTGGCGATTTTCGAGAGGTGCTCGCGGCCATCCGGCGTTGCGTGCTGCCGAACGGCGACATCAGCGACGATGCGTCTGCGGCGCTGCGGCAAATCCGCGCAAGCATCACAGAAACACGCGACACGATCCAGAAAAATCTGAAGCAGATTTTGCGCGCGCGGAATGCGGAAGCGGGCGAAGACTACGTCACGCTACGAAACGACCGCTTCGTGATTCCCGTCCGTGCAGAACATCGCCGGACAATTCCGGGCGTGGTGCACGGTGCCAGCGCGACGGGGCAAACCGTTTTCATGGAGCCGTTTGAAACCGTCGAATCCAACAATCAACTGGTACAACTTGCCGAGGACGAAGCCGCGGAAATCCTGCGAATCTTGCGCGAGCTCACGGAGAAACTGCAAATGATACGCGGGCCGCTGCTGGCGGCAGCGGAGACGATTGCGGAACTCGACGGTGTCTTCGCACGGGCACGATTCGCGCGGGATTTTGACGCGGCGATGCCGGAATTTTCCGCAGCCAACGAATTGCGATTGGAAGGCGCGCGCCATCCGGTGCTAGAGGACAAGCTCCGCAAGGAAAATCGCGCCATTGTTCCGATGACGTTGTCCCTTGGAGGAGAAGAACGCGTGCTGGTGATCAGCGGACCAAACACCGGCGGCAAAACCGTGGCGCTGAAGACGACGGGAATGGCGGCGCTCGCGGCGCAGTCCGGAATTCCAGTGGCCGCGCAGCGCGCCATCCTGCCGCTGTTTGACCGCGTGCTGGTGGACATCGGCGACGAGCAATCGATCGCTGCGGATTTGTCGACCTTTTCCGCGCACATGCTGAACCTGAAGACCATGCTGGAAGCCGCGACGCCGCATTCCCTCGTGCTGGTGGATGAAATGGGCACGGGAACCGCGCCGGAGGAAGGCGCCGCGCTGGCGGTAGCGCTGCTGGACGAATTTCGCGCCAAAAACTGCATCGTGCTGGCAACCACGCATCATGACCGGCTGAAGACGTACGCCTCGACGACGCCGGGCGTGGTGAACGCCGCCGTGGAATTCGACGACGTGAATCTGCGGCCCACGTACCGCTTGATGGTGGGCGTGCCCGGCGGGTCGAGTGGCATCGCTATCGCCAAGCGGTTGGGTCTCGCCGCAAGAATCATTGAACGCGCCAGATCGCTCCTGACTCCGGAATCGCGCGAAGCAGCGGACCTCATCGCTTATCTGCATCGCAGCCGCGATGAGCTGGACCGCATGCAACGGCAGATGACCGCCGAACGGCATGCGCTGGAAGAAGAGCGTGCGAAGCTGCGAACGGAGTGGATCGAGCGGCAGCAGAAACGCATCAAGGAACTGGAAGCCCAGTTCGCGGAGATGCAGAAGCGCTTTGATGAAAACGTCGCGCGCGTTTTGGAAGCGGTGAAGGAACGGGAGCTGCGCGCGCAGATGGAAAAAACGTCGCGGCGAAAGATGCAGGACGCCCGCGGCGAAGCCCGCGAAGAGTTGAATGCCGCGGTGGTGCAGACGATTTCGGAATCGCAAGCCGATCTTGGCGTGCAAGCCGCTTCGATGCAAGCGGTCAGCGCGGACCGCCTGCAGCCGGGCGCGAAAATTCGCGTGCGCGGTCTCAGCAAGCCGGCGATTTTTCGCCGGTTGGATGGCTCTTCCGTGGAGATTGAAGCCGGGCCGCTGCGCATGAAAGTGGCGCTGGATGAAATCACAGGAATCGAGACCACTCAGCAGCCATCCGCTCGCGGTGCCGTAGGGGCGGGGCTTGCCCCGCCCGCTTCCAATGTCACCGTGAAGTCGCAATCCAGCGGAACCGGCGCCTCCGACGAAATCAATGTGATCGGCATGACCGTGGAAGAAGCCACGGACCGCCTGGACAAATTCCTCGATGACGCCTCGCTGGCGAACAAGGCGCGAATCCGGATCATTCACGGGCACGGGACCGGCGCGCTCCGCAAGGGCATTGGCGAATTTCTGGCTTCGCATCCTCTGGTGCAGAAGCATTCGTTTGAGACCGAGGAGCACGGCGGGAAAGCCATCACCATTGTGGAATTGCAGAGATAGGAAATAGAAAGAGCATGGAGAGTTGAATTCCGTTTCGGTGGGGAGGCAACCCACGCTGCTTTGCTATACTCACCGCGTTCTGCAAGCCAATTCACTGCGAGGTGCCTGAATGAAGGTTTTCGAGAATCTGCTATCCCATGCGAAAGCAAGTCAAGAAATCCGGCGATGGCAAGTAGTTATTGCGTTGGCTTTAGCCACCCTGGCCGGGATGGCGATTACGGCGAGCGCGCAGGCGCCGGTGTCGGCGCCCAAGAAGACGATCATTCGTGCGGGCCACGTGCTCAACGTGCGCACGGGAGAGTTGAAAGCGAACCAGGCCATCGTGATTGAAGGCGACAAGATTGCGCAGATCGCGCCCTCCAGCGAAATCAAGGCGGCTGCCGGAGACACCACCATCGACCTGCCGGACGCCACGTTGCTGCCCGGCTTGATTGACATGCACACGCATCTCACGTTCGATTTGAATTCGCTCGGATATCAAGGACTGTCGATTTCAACGGCACGTGAAGCACTGCACGGCGCGAGGAACGCGCGGCGGACGCTCGAAGCAGGTTTTACAACGGTGCGAAACCTGGGCGCGAAAGATTACGCGGACATCGCTCTGCGCGATGCGATCAATGATGGCGACGTCATCGGGCCGCGCGTCGTCGCGTCGGGGCCGGCGATGGGAATTACCGGCGGACATTGCGACGAAAACTTGCTGCCGCCGGCGTTTCACTTTCAGGGCGAGGGAGTAGCGGACGGCGTGGAGGCCGCGCAGCATAGAGTCCGCGAAATCATCAAGTACGGCGCGGACGTAATCAAGATTTGCGCCACCGGCGGCGTGCTCTCGAAGGGCGACGATCCGAACGCCTCGCAATATACTCTGGAGGAGATGAAGGCCATCGTCGCAGACGCGCACCGGCTCGGCCGGCGCGTGGCCGCGCACGCCCACGGCGCCGAAGGCGTGCGCTGGGCTTCGGAGGCCGGCGTCGATTCGGTCGAGCATGGCCACTTGATGGACGATGCGGCCATCGCCACGCTGAAGAAAAACGGAACGTACCTCGTGCCGACGCTTTTTCTTGGCGAATACATGGAAAAAAACATGGATCGCAGCGATGTGCCGGAGTATTCGAAGCAAAAGATGCGCGATGTAATTGCTGCGATGCGCAAGAACACCGGGAAGGCGTTTGCCGCCGGTGTGAAGGTGGCCTTTGGCACGGATGCGGCGGTGTACCCGCACGGACTCAACGCGGGCGAATTCCACGTTTACGTGAGTCTCGGAATGACGCCGCTCGCGGCGATCCAGACTGCGACCATCAACGCTTCCGACTTGCTCGGGCCAAAGTATCTTGTCGGTTCGCTCGAACCCGGCAAGTGGGCTGACGTCGTTGCCGTCGAAGGTGATCCCACGAAAGACGTTACGATACTCGAGCACGTGAAGTTTGTGATGAAGGCTGGCGCAGTCTACAAGAATGACTACGCTAAGCGCTGATTTTCACTAAAGAACGGAATGGCGGAAGCGGGTTCATTTGCGGACAAGGTGAAGCAGCAGGCGGACATCGTTCGCGTTGTCGGCGAATATGTTCGCCTGAAAAAGACCGGCAAGGACTTCAGCGGGCTTTGCCCGTTTCACCAGGAAAAGACTCCGTCGTTCACGGTCTCGCCCATCAAGCAGATTTTCTATTGCTTCGGGTGCGGCAAGGGCGGCGACGTATACAACTTCGTGATGGACATGGAGAAGTGCGAATTTCCCGAGGCCGTGAAGGTGGTCGCGGAGAAATGCGGGATCGCTGTTCCGCGGCAGAAGGAACGCTCGCCGGAGGAGCGGAAAGAAAACCAGCAGCGCTCGGTTCTCGTAGAGATGCACCGCGAGGCGCAGACTTTTTTCGTGAAGCAGCTCGAAGGGACACTCGAAGGCAAAGCGGCGCGAGCGTATCTCGAGGATCGCGGTCTCGATAAGGATGTCATCTCGCGTTTCGGAATTGGTTACGCGCCGAGCGGCGGCGATTCGTTGCTGCGTCATCTGAAACCAAAATACAACGATAAATTGCTGGTCGATTCGGGACTCGTCTCTCGCGACCAGAGCGCTGGGCGTTTGTTCGACCGCTTCCGGCGACGCATTACGTTTCCTATTTCAAATGAATCGGGAAAGATCGTGGCGTTCGGAGCGCGCGCGCTGGGCGATGACATGCCGAAGTATATGAACTCGCCCGAGACGCCAATCTATTCGAAGAGCAACGTGCTCTATCACATGGACCGCGCCAAGGACGCGCTGCGGCGGCAAGACTTCGCGATCTTGGTCGAAGGATACATGGACGCGATCGCGGTGGCGCGCGCGGGGATCAGCAACGTGGTGGCGACTTGCGGCACGAGCCTCGCCGAGCCGCAGATCAAATTGCTCGGGCGCTTCACGCGGCGCGTCATCGTGAATTACGACCCGGACACGGCTGGACAGGCAGCCACGGAGCGGTCTCTTTCGCTGCTGCTTGAACACGATTTTGAAGTGCGCGTGCTGGCGCTGCCGCCCGTCGGCGACAAAAAGGCCGATCCGGATTTATTCATTCGCGAACGCGGGAAAGACGAATACCTCAAGCTGCTGAAGGAAGCGCCGCCCTACGTTGACTATTTGATTGCGCGCGCGCGCCAGATGGATTTGACGACTGGGGAAGGGAAGCAGCGGGCTCTCAATTTTCTTTTGCCGTATATACAAAAAATTCCCAATGGCATCATGCGTTCGGAATGGGCAACGCGAATCGCGCAACAGCTTCGCATCGATGAGCCGCTGCTGCGCTCGGCGTTGAGCAAAGCGGCGAAAGAGCGGCGCGGCGAAATCACGACGCGTCCGGAATTGATCGGGCGCGCGGCCAAGCCGGTCGAACGAAGATTGATTCGGATGCTGGCGGAGGCGCGAGGCTTCCGCCAAGAGCTTGCCAAGCATTTGCAGGATGCCCACCTGTATCATGGCCTGGAGACGGAGAAAATTTTTGCTGCGCTGGTGATCGCCAGCCTTTCCGGCCAGCCCGTGCAGGCCACCGAAGTGGGCGCCGTGCTGGAAGAGCGCGACCGGAGGCTACTCTTCGAGATTTTGTTCGAGGAGGCCAACGAGCCGAGTTGGGAAGAAGCCATGAGCTGCATCGAAGCGCTGCAGCACCGCCAGGCAGAGCAGGAGCTGGCCGACGTCCAGCGCAGCATCGAGGCGAACCCGGCAGCCCCGGAAATGCGCGGTTTGCTGGAGAAAAAACAAGAATTGATGCGCCGTCTGGCCGCGGCGCGGTGACAGGTTCTGCGCTTTCGCGCCTCGAAACAGGGGTGACATTCAGGGCTACGTGGAAGGCGCCGCTCGCCGGCGCATCAGCCAGACCGAAAGTGCCAGTAGCGCCGCGGGAAGCCAAATCCAGAGGAGTTCGCTCTGAAGAACTTCAAGGCCGCGATGGGTGAAGAATCGCCCCGCGCCGATCGGTGACACGTGGATCGGCCTCAAGGGAAGAAAATAGCGGTGATTGTCGAACGGCGCGAAGAACGCGACTCCCAGGCCGCCGTCTGTCATGGCGTCCAAGAAACCATGGCTCGCGGCAGCGATAAAGAAATACACCCACGTGGAGAGCCTACTGAGGCCGGGCGCTCCTCGCCAAAATCCTAAGAGCAGCGCAGCGCTTGCCAGAAGAGCCGCGAAGAAAAGCGAGTGGGTGAATCCGCGGTGGCCCCAGAAATCGCCGTACCGGATGCCGAATCGGAAGCCAAGCACGTCAATGTCGGGCATTACCGAGCAAATCGCACCCATAACCCATACTCGTTTGGGCGTGTTCGGGCGGTAGAAGCAGACGCCTATGCCGCATGCCGCGACAGTATGAGAGAGCACGGATGCCAAGTCTAACTTGCACCTTCCAATGGGAGTGAGCTTAAACCCCAGCGGGGAAGTCTTCCACAGAAATCCACGAATTAAAACGTTGACGAGACGGGACTTAAGCGTGTAGCGTAATAGGGTTTCGCGGGTAACGGTTTTGCCGTTAAACGCATCTATGTAGGTGTGGTTAGCGGCAGGGGCCGGGCTCCCAAAGTGCGAGAAGCGGGCGGCGCACGGGGCCAGCGGCGGGCAAGCGGCGCGGTGCAGAGTTTTTCAAATCATAATGCGAGCGATCTTCTGGGAAATTTTCCCCGTAGTATGTGCCTGCGCGCAAGTCTGCGCACGCCCTGCGAAGGAAGTTGTTCCCTGTGTGCCGGTTGTTCCTGGCATGGCGGCAAAATAGCGGGAGGAATTTGTGGCAGCAGTAGGCCTTGAAGAAAAATATGATGCGGTACGCCAGCTCATTGCCGTAGGCAAGGAGCGCGGGTACCTGCTCTACGATGAAGTAAACGATTCGCTTCCGGCGGAGGTGCACTCCTCGGAAGAAATCGACGATCTGCTCACCACCTTCGAGAGGAACGGCATCGAGATTTACGAGGACCAGGCCTCGGCGAAAGCCGCGCGCGCGGTGGAAGTATCCACGGAAGCGGGCGACCGCGACGTGGTGGTCAAGGACGACGCGCATTCCGACGAAGGCAGCAGCGACCTGGACCTGACACCGGGTTCGCTGGAAAAAACAAACGATCCCGTGCGCATGTACCTGCGGGAGATGGGCACGGTGCCGCTGCTGACGCGCGAGGGCGAAGTGACCATCGCCAAGCGCATCGAGCGCGGGCAACTGGTGGTGATGAAATCGATTACGCGCTCGCCGATCGTCATCAAGGAATTGATCGCGGTGGGCGACGATTTGCGCAAGGGCGTGCGGTCCATCAAAGAGATCGTGCAGTTCGACGACGAAGAGCTGACCGAAGAAAAAATCGCTAACAAGACCAGGCAGACGCTCAAGTACATCGACAAAATCGCGAAACTGTACGAGACCGCGCTGAAGCAGGCCGAGAAGCTCGAAAAAACGCCGAAATCGAAGAAAAGGCCGTACATCCGCGCGAAGTGGGACGTGGCGCGGACGCGCGTGGAGATTTCCGTCGCCATTCGCGACATCGATTTCAATCCCTTCGAGAAAAAGCGGCTGATCGACAAGATGCGCGGCACGGTCGAGCGGCTACAATCGCTGGAACGCGAAGCTGGGCGGCTGGAGCGCCGCGCGGACGTGGCCAAAGGCGAAGTCGCGGCAGAAGCGCGCAAGGAGCTGCGCACGCGCCGCACCGAGCTGAAAGACATCGAGGAAGCCAGCGAAGTCGGGCTGACGGAACTGAAGCGCACGCTGACGTTCATTCACCGCGGCGAAGCGGAAGCCGAGCAAGCCAAAAAAGAACTGATCGAGGCCAACCTTCGATTGGTTGTTTCCATCGCCAAGAAATACACCAACCGCGGACTGCAGTTCCTGGACTTGATTCAGGAAGGCAACATCGGCCTGATGAAGGCGGTGGACAAGTTCGAGTGGCGCCGCGGCTACAAGTTTTCCACGTATGCAACGTGGTGGATCCGGCAGGCCATCACGCGAGCGATCGCCGACCAAGCGCGCACCATCCGCATTCCGGTGCACATGATCGAGACGATCAACAAACTGGTGCGCACCAGCCGCCAACTCGTGCAAGAACTCGGGCGCGAGCCGACCAGCGAGGAAATCGCCAAGCGCATGGACATTCCGGTGTCCAAGGTACGCAAGATTTTGAAGATCGCGCAGGAGCCGATTTCACTGGAAACGCCGATCGGCGAAGAGGAAGATTCGCATCTGGGCGACTTCATCGAGGACAAGGCCGTGGTTTCGCCGTCCGACGCGGTCATCAATTTGAATTTGAAGGAACAAACGTCTTCCGTGTTGAAGACGCTGACACCGCGCGAGGAAAAAGTCATCAAAATGCGCTTTGGCCTGGACGACGGCAGCGAGCACACGCTCGAGGAGGTCGGCCAGTCCTTCGCCGTCACCCGCGAGCGCATCCGGCAGATCGAAGCCAAAGCGCTGCGCAAACTACGGCACCCCTCGCGTTCGCGCAAGCTGCGAGCCTTCCTAGAAGGCCCCTCGCGCGATTACCTTTAGAAAAACTGAATTGCCCGGACGTGAAAAACGCTTCCGGTTTTTCCGGGGGCGTTTTTATTTATTGTTGAATTGTTTCCCCCGGTCAGTGGCCCTCAGATCTTCCTCGGCACGATCCAATATGCGAGTACCGGCAGGGCGGCAGCTTAGGAGTTGCTACGGGCAAAATCCGAACACCCTTGTTCTCTCCCTGCATTAGAATAGTGTGCGGTCAAGAGCCAAGGATATAAAGATGAAGCAAAAAGTTGCCGCGATTGTACTGCTCGTGCTGCTGGGCGCAGCGGTGTTTGAATACTTCCGCACGGGTCGGCTGGCAAGTGCGCCCACGAAGAATGCCAAGAGACTGTCAGTAGAGGGCGCGCCAGGGCCCATCGTGGATCAAACGTCATTGCTGAGCGGGCAACGGCTGGCAAAGATGCCTACCAGCGCGGAGGAAAAGCCGTTTGCGGAGGAAGCGCTGCGACTTGCGGACAAAGACATGGACCTGCGGTATGCCGCGGCGGAGCGCGAGGCCGAAGAGCATCCCCCGGTGCTGAGCGCCGAGGCAAAAGCGATCGAGGCGCGCCTCAAAATATCTGAAGACGCGCTGGACGCCGACAATGATCTGGTTGACCAGTTAACGGCGGCGGAGGCCAAGGCCGCCGGCGCCAAAAAAGATGCGCTGCACGATCAGCTCGTTCTGGCGACAGCACATCAGGAAGAACACCAGGATGAAGTGGACGATGCCAAAGCAGATTTAGAAAGGGCGGGCGGCGACCCCAAGAGCCGGATTGAAGCAATGATGCAGGAGCACAAAGCCTCCTCACAAGCCACCGATGCCCTGCACGTTACGGTCAGTGCGGCTGCCGACGAGCGCGGATTGATCCACAGGTTCAGCCAGTGGATGGCGTTCCATCAAAAGCAGCTCCTATTGTGGAAAGCAAAACAGGAAGCGGAATCGGCTGCGGTTTCCCTATCGGCGAGGCACAACACGCTGGAAGCCCAAATTAATCGGAAAAATAGCAGCGTACCACCGCCGGACGGACAGGCAAGTTCAAATCAGCAAACGGCAAGAAGCAGGAGTGCAGCGGGTCTGAGCCACGAGGAGTCCACAGCGATGGTGAGGGCCGCCAAGCAGCGGTCGGCCGCCCAAAAGGCATTGGCGTCATTTGATAAACAGACGGACGACCAGAAGCAGCTTGCGGAGAATTATGGAAATTGGATCGCAGCCGTAGCAGCGAAGCAGAGAGCCGTGCTGCATGGGGCGTTGAACGGGATCTGCTTCATCCTCGGGATTCTGCTGATTGGAATCTTTTTCGATAGCTGGCTCGAACGGCTGCTGGGCAAAACGTCGCTCGACCGCCGGCAGGTGGAAACGATGCGCACGCTGACGCGCGTGTCGGTGCAGGTCTTCGCGGTGCTGTTCATTTTGCTGGTGATTTTCGGACCGCCGAGCCAGTTGGGAACAATTCTGGGCCTTGCTGGAGCGGGCCTCACGGTGGCGCTGAAGGATTTCATCGTGGGCTTCCTCGGCTGGTTCGTGCTGATGGGGAAGAACGGAGTGCGGCTCGGCGATTGGGTGGAAATCAACGGGGTCACCGGGGAAGTGGTGGAGCTCGGGATGTTCCACACCGTTTTGTTGGAAACCGGCAACTGGACCGATTCGAGCCACCCGACGGGGCGGCGCGTGACATTTACGAATAGCTACGCGATCGAAGGCCACTACTTCAATTTCTCGACCTCCGGGCAATGGATGTGGGATGAATTGCAGGTGGTGCTTCCCACGGGGCAAGACCCGTATCCCATTATCGACGCTATTCAGAAAAAGGTCGCGGAAGCGACGACGGAAACGGCCAAACAGGCGGAGCAAGAGTGGCAACGCGCCGCGCGCACAAAGGACATGAGCTCGCTCACAGCGGCGCCGGCTATCAACGTAAAGCCGGTCATTGGCGGCGTCGAGATTTCCGTGCGCTACATCACGCGCGCCAACGAACGCTACCAGTTGCGCGCCAAGCTCTACCAGGTGGCCGTGGATCTGCTTGGCCAGAAAGCTGTTCTTCCCGAAGCGGCCCCTGCGTCCACGGCCCCTTCCACCTAAACGAAAGCACCGGCCAACGGGCGGTCACTCCGCACTGCTTTGCGTGCGAAGTTGTTCGGACGTGAGCCCGTATAGGGGCGGTGTTGGCACCCCGAGCATTGCCAGGTAGAGATAAATCTGGCCGCGATGATGGATTTCGTGCTCGACCATCAAGCGCAGCCATTTCCATTTCGTGATGTCCGTGCCGTCCGGCGTTTTGCACTTGCGCTTCAGGTCTTCGTCGCTCAGGTTGGCGAAGATTTCCAGCGATTCCGCGTGCAGCCGCTCCATGAAGGCGATGACGTTTTGGAAGCCGTCGGCCAGCTCTTTGCCGTGGGTTGTGTAACGGCTCGCATGGCCTTGAATCGTCTCGGCCCACATGAAGCGCTCGACCACGGCGATATGCCGCAGCAAATCGCCGAGAGTGAATTTCCCCGGCGCGCAAGCCCAATCCAGTTTGTCGGGTGGAATGCAGCGCCCCACACGCATGGTGCGCTCGCGCACATTTCCGAAATAGTGCAGGAACGGCTGAATCGTGCGGATTTCCATTTTGGTCTCGCGCCGGAGAATATTCCTTCACCGTCAGCTTATCGCAGGAGCTGCCGCGCGCGGACGGCGGAGACCGTGGCTCCGGTGTAGAGCACGGCCAGCAGCGCGTATGCGATGATCAAGCCCGCTCCTTGCGCTACCCATCCGAGGGAAAAACTCATGAAGAGCTGCACCACGGTGGTCAGAATCGCCATCGCGGATTGCGTGCGCCCCATGAAGTGTCTCGGCACGATGGTCATCAAGGAAGACTGCGCCACCACTCCGCCAAGCGCGCGGCAAAAGCCAAATAGGATTTGCATCATCACGGCGCCCACGAGAAACGCGACGAACGGAGTCGCCAGATGGCCCACTGCGAGTCCGGCGCACGCGGCGACATAGAGCGGCATGCGTAACGCCTGGGGAAGCTGGCTGGCGATGAGTCCTCCCACAATCGCTCCGGTGGCCCAGCCTGCTTCCAGAAAGCCGAGGCCGCGCGGGCCGGCATGCAGAATGTCGTTGGCGAGCGCCACCAGAACAACGTTGGCACTCACCACTCCCGCCATCATGATGGCGTGCGTGATGCCCAGCGCCAGCACCAACGGCTGCTGCTTCAAATAAGCGAAACCCTCCTTCATGTCCGCGTAAACGGCGAGCGAGAGGCCGGCTTCCGCGACTTCCGGATTGCCTACCGTTTCGAGGGCCTCAGCGGTCGCTTCCGTGGCTTCGCTATATTCCCGCGGATATTTCTGGCTTTTGCGCGGGGAGACGTATCCGCGACGCACGCGATAGAGGCAGTAAGCCGAGACGAAATAAGTGGCTCCGTCGATGGCCAGAATTCCCTTGATACCGGCGAAGTCGTAAAGGAAGCCAACGAAGGAGCCGGCGATGAGCAAGCCGCTTTGCACGCCCACGAGCACGGCGGCATTCGCGCCGGTGAACTGGCTCGGGGGAATCACTTCCTGCACGAGCGCGTTCACGGTCGCCCAGTACATTGCGGAGCCGACACCGGTAATCAGCGTCATGGCGTAGAGATGCCAGAGCTGCAGATGGCCGTGCCACGCGATGTACGCGGTTGCGAGGACAAAGAAGCCTCTAGCGACGTCGAGCAAGACGCCCAGGTAACGGCGATCGAGGCGGTCGATCAAGACGCCGCCGAGAAACGGAACGAAAAGTCCCGGCAGGGTAACGACGATGACCTGCAGGCTTACTTTTACGGTCGAGTGCGTGGCGGCCAGAATGTACCAGCTCACGCCCGCGAAGTTCATGCCGCTGCCGAAGAGCGAGACGAACATGGCGAGGAAAAAATAGCGGAAGCCGCGCTGCGCCCAGATCAGCTTCCAGTCCACTGTGTTTGCCGTTGTCGTGGCCATTGCCGTAGCAAGAGAGAAACCCAATATTCTAGCGGCTTAGCAGGCACATTGCGAAACGGAGGATTACGGACATTTTCTGTGCGACAGGCCAAATCCGCTGGGCCAGCAGGATGGTTAGCGATCTCGGGAACCTTGGGCGCATTTTAATTTGATTTGACAAATCAAACTAGTGGTTTTAAGATTCGTTCGGAATGGCCAAGAACGCCGTGCGACAGGTGATGGAGCTTTATCCGCGCATCTACTTCGCCTGTCACACGCGGCACGTCCGCGATCCCGAAACTCGCCGGCTCCTGAGCGCGCACCAGGCCAGCATTCTGGATCATCTGGATGAACACGAACCGCTCGCGCTTCTCAATTTGGCCAAGCATATGGGCGTGACTCCCTCGACGATGTCTTTGAACATCGAGAGGCTGGTCCGGCGCGGCTATGTTTCGCGTGAGCGCGCCGCCGAAGATGGCCGGCGGCTCAAGCTGCGCATTACGCCGGCGGGCGTGCGCCTGCGCGAAGCAAAGTCGGTTCTCGATCCTGCGCGAGTGCGCGCCTTGCTGGGCCGGCTCACGCACGAGGAGCGGGAGGTGGGAATTCATGGTTTGGAGCTGCTGGCTCGCGCCGGCAGCGAACAAATGGAGGAGCAGAGCAAACGAAAGAAGAAAGGACGCGGCCGCCTGCCTTCCTAGCTGGGCAAAAATGATTCTTTTTTACGAGGTGCTGCATGAAATGGATTCTCTCGATTTTTGTCGCGCTCGCCGCAGTTCTGATTCTGATCACGCTCATCGGATATTTGCTTCCAAAGGGGCACACGGTCGCGCGGGAAGCCCGCTTCCGCCAACCTCCGGAAGCAATCTGGAGAACCATTACCGACATCGATGCGATGCCCGCCTGGCGGCAAGGACTGAAAAGCGTCAAGCATCTTCCCGGCCAGAACGGGCTGCCGGCTTGGGTCGAGACGCTCGATTCAGGAATCATTCCATTGGAAACGCTTACATCAGAGCCGCCGTCGAAGCTGGTCGTCCGCATTGCGGACCCGAAGTTGCCGTTTGGCGGAACCTGGACGTATGAGATCACGCCGCTGCCGTCGGGCAGCAGTTTGCGCATCCGTGAAGACGGAGAGATCTACAATCCGGTCTTTCGGTTTTTGGCGCGCTTTGTCTTTGGTTATACGGGGACAATCGACATCTATTTGAAATCTCTGGCGAAGAAATTCGGCGAGCAGCCACCGGCGGGGAATTGAGCGATGGGAAACGAAGCGAATTGCAAAGTGCGGTTTGGCAAACAACAGTCGGAAGGGAAAGCCTTGCTCGAAACGAGCGAGATTCTTTTTCGCGGCGATTTCCGGCTGAAGATTCCGTTTTCCACGATTAAAGCGGCGAAAGTTGCGGACGGCGAACTGTGCCTGCAAACGGCACAGGGGGCCGTCGTTTTCGGCCTCGGCCCTGTCGCCGAAAAATGGCGCGACAAAATACTTCATCCTAGGTCGCGGATCGAAAAGCTCGGCGTGAAACCCGAGACTGTAGTCTCCTTGCTCGGCGATTTCGACGCGGAATTTCTTGAGGAACTGGCCAGACTCACCAAGTCCGTGGGCAAAGGCAAGGTTGCCGCCGGTTCGAAATGGATTTTTTTCGCTGCCGATTCGAAAGAAAACCTCAGCGCCGTGCCCAAAGTCTCCAAATCCATGAACGGCGCGGCCGCGCTCTGGATCGTCTATCCCAAAGGTCAAAAACAAATCACCGAAAACGATGTTCTCGCCGTCGGTCGCAAGTCCGGTTTGAAGGACGTGAAAGTGGTCGCGTTTTCCTCGACGCATACCGCGCTGAAATTCGTCATCCCGCTCTCCCAGAGATGAGATCTCAAAAGATTTCTCCGCTAGTCCGCGCCAATTTCGAGTTTCACTTTTCCATTTTCATCTTTTCCGTAGCATTCTTTTCTTGCCTGGGACCTTTTCGCCTTCAACTTACGATCGAAGATCCCGACTCGGTCGGGACTGTCAACTTTCCCTTCTTTTGCGTTAGAATCCCCCCAACTGAAATATTCCCCGGAGCTCGTGCGTAGTCCCTCTCAGAAGGAAGTACTACGCAAACTTGTGGTGGAGGAGTCCTCGATGGCGACAACCCCTGTTCCCGCGCCGGAGGCGCAAGCTTCAATCAGTCCTTTCGGTCGCGTTATTGGCGTTCTCTTCTCGCCGGGAAAGACTTTTGAAGACATCGTCAGAAAGCCCAATTGGTTGCTTCCTTTTACCATTTCGATAGTTCTGGTCGTTTTGGTTTGCGTTTGTCTGAATCTACGGATGAATTGGCGCGAGTACGTCAGCCAGCAAATCGAGAAGAGTCCGCAGGCTTCACAACTGTCGGCAGAGCAAAAGCAACAAAGGATTGAAGGTGGCGCCAAGTATGCACCGATCTTTACTTACGTTTTCGGTGTCGGCGCTCACGTTGTTATCATTCTGGGAGTCGGCTTGGTGATGTGGGGAGCGTACAGTTTGTTGGGCGGGGCTAGCACCAATTTCAGCACCGCTTTCGGCATCACGTGTCATGCCTTCTTGACGGGCCTGGTCAGCAGTCCGCTTTTTATTCTCATCCTCTTCCTTAAGCCGTTTGGCACGGTTGACCTTGAAAATCCCTTGGCCAGTAACCTGGCGGCTTTCTTGCCCGACGAATCCGCGAAGTGGCTTGTGGCTCTGTGCAAGTCCTTCGACGTTTTCTTGTTTTGGACCCTCATCTTGCTGGCGATGGGCTTTGCAGCGGTGAACCCGAAAAAGCTGAAGGGATCGAAGCCCTATACCATCGCCTTTACAGTTTGGGTGGTTTTCGTGGTATTCCGCATAGGCTGGGCGTTCATCTTCTCCTGATACACTGAGGTGGGACAGGCATTCCTGCCTGTCCTGCATTCCAGTGTTTAGCCGAAGATGAAATTTTCGTTTGCGATAGCCAAAACCGACGCGACGAGCGCGCGCCGCGGGCGCCTGACCACGCCCCACGGCACGGTCGAGACTCCCTTCTTCATGCCTGTGGGCACGCAAGCCTCCGTCAAGGCACTCACCCAGGAAGCGCTCGAAGAACTCGGCGCAGAAATCATCCTCGCCAACACCTATCATCTCTATCTTCGTCCCGGCCACGAACTCGTCCGCAAGCTCGGTGGCTTGCACCAATTCATGTCCTGGCCCCGCGCCATCCTCACGGACTCCGGCGGGTATCAGGTCTTCAGCCTTTCTGAACTGCGAAAAATGACCGACGAAGGCGTGCGCTTCCGTTCGCATCTTGACGGCTCCGAGCACCTCCTCACACCCGAAAAAGCGGCCGAAATTCAGCTCGCGCTCGGATCGGACGTCGCCATGGTCCTCGACGAGTGCATCGAAACGCCTGCGCCCCGCGACAAAGCGGAAGCCGCGCTCAAGCGCACCACGGAATGGGCAAAGCGCGCGCGCGCGTATTTCCTGGAACAAGCCGCGAACAATGGCGATCTTCCCCAATGGCAATTCGGCATCGTGCAAGGCGCGACATTTGCCGATTTGCGCCGCGAAAGTGCGCGACAACTCCTGGATCTCGATTTTCCCGGATACGCCGTCGGCGGCCTCGCCGTCGGCGAGCCGCATGAAACCACCTGCGAGATGACCGCGGAAGTCACAGCGTTGCTGCCCAAGGACCGCCTGCGCTATCTCATGGGCGTCGGCCGCCCTGAACAAATCGCCGATTACGTCGCCCTCGGCATCGACATGATGGATTGCGTGCTCCCCACCCGGGCCGCGCGCCACGCCTGCCTCTACACCAGCGAAGGCCGCGTGCTCATCAAGAACGCGCGCTACGCCCAGGACCGGCGGCCCATCGACGCAAAATGTGCTTGCTCCGTCTGCCGCCGATACTCCCGCGCTTACCTTCGTCATCTCTTCGCTGCGGGAGAACTCACCGCCGCGATCCTCGCCACCCACCACAACGTCCACTTTTACCTTGACATAATGCGCCAAATCCGCGAGGCTATCGAGTTTGGGAACCTAGCGAATTTCTCATCTGAGATGCACGCGCGTTACGCTGCGGGTCCGGCCTGAAGGCTGAATTCAGCGGGCACGCGGGCCATCCGCGGGGCACCAAGACGAATCGAAGGGAAGTCGGTTGAGCAGGAGCGCGGATGTTGTGCCCGCGGCGCGGTCTTTCTGTCGTTCTTCCTTGAAAAGAACGTCTGGCGCGCCGAACAAAATTTTTCGACCAAGGACTAGCTAAACACACAATGACGGCGGCAATCCTATTACAAGCTTCAGGCGGCGGCTTTGGAGGCTTCCTCATCCCCCTCGGTCTCATGTTCGCCATCATGTATTTCATGGTGATCATGCCGCAGCAGCGCCAGCGTAAGAAAGTGCAGGCCATGCTGGCGGAACTCAAGGCCGGCGACAAGGTGATCACCAACGGCGGCATCTACGGCACTGTCAACGGTATCGATGGCGATACGATTATTCTCAAAATCTCCAGCGAACCGCAGGTTAAAATTCGCATTTCGCGCGCGGCGATTGCTCAAGTGGAGGCATCGGAAGATGCAAAATAAGCCCACCCTTCGCCCCAATACGCGTCTCACTTTCTGACCATGAACCCTAATCTGAAGTGGAAAGCGCTGTCAATCTTCCTGATCATTCTATGGTGCATCTATTTCCTTTTCGGCTACCCGGTGTTCCCTACCTCGGTCGCCCAAGTGAAGGATAATTTCTCGAAGAATATCAAGCTGGGCCTGGACCTGCAGGGCGGCACGCACCTCATCCTCCAGGTCCAGGTCCAGGAAGCCATCGCGCAGGAGACGGACACCACCGTGGACCGCTTGACCACGCTGCTGCGCTCGAAAAATATCCATTACGATGAAGTGCGCCGCGTCGACGACACCCACATCCTCGTCCGCAACATCGAGTTATCACAGGTCGCGGATTTTCGTGACGTTTATAACGCGCAATTCAACAACGTTTGGGACCTGGCGCCCGCTGCCGGCGATCCCTCCGGCTACACTCTGACACTGCGCCCAAGCGCCATTGCAGCCATCCAGGATCAGACCATGACCCAGTCGCTCGAAACCATCGAGCGCCGCATCAACGCCCTGGGCCTGACGGAACCTACCATTCAGCCTCGTGGCGGCCGCAATGCCAATGAAATCCTCGTGCAGCTCCCCGGCGAAGGCGATCCTGTGCGTGCCAAGGAGGTCATCCGGGCCGGCGGTCAACTGGAATTGAAACTGGTAGAAGATCCTGCTCCCTATGCTTCGCAGTCGGAAGCGCTCAGCCGCCATGGCGGTGTTCTGCCTCCTGGCACGGAACTCGTTCCCGGCCGCTCCGAAACGCGCAACGCCACCGGTGGAGTCGATACCGGCGAGAGCTGGTACGTGCTGAGCCGCGCCGCCGTGGTCACTGGCCGCGACTTGCGCAGCGCCGTCGAAACTCGCAACACGACAAACCCTGGCATGTGGCAAGTAAACTTCACGCTCTCGCCGGAAGCGGCCCGCCGCTTCGGTCCTTTCACCGAGCAAAACAAGGGCCGCAACATGGCTATTGTTCTGGAACACCGCGTCTATTCGGCTCCGGTGATTAATGGCCGAATTGATGACTCCGGTTTGATCGAAGGAAACTTCAGCCAGGAAAGCGCCCATGACCTCGCGCTGGTACTCCGCGCCGGCGCCCTTCCCGCCTCCATCAAGTATCTCGAGGAGCGCACGGTCGGGCCGTCGCTCGGCGCCGATTCCATCCGCCACGGCGTGCAGGCTTCGGTTCTCAGCCTCGTTGTCGTCATGCTTTTTATGCTCGTCTATTACCGCCTCTCCGGCGGCAATGCGGTGTTGGCCTTGATTCTGAACCTACTCATTCTTCTGGCCGTGCTGGGCCTCTTCGGCGCTGTCCTGACTCTGCCCGGCATCGCCGGTGTCATCCTGACCATCGGCATGGGCGTGGATTCCAACGTCCTCGTATTCGAACGCATCCGCGAAGAATTGCGCAACGGCAAGTCCGCACCCGCCGCCGTGGACGCCGGCTTTGACAAAGCCTTTCTCACCATCATCGACACCCACGTGACCACCGTGGTTTCGGCCTTTTTCCTCTTCCTCTTTGGAACGGGTCCGATCCGCGGGTTTGCGATCTCCTTGACCATCGGTCTGATCGCCAACGTCTTCACCGCGATCTATGTCTCGAAAACGATTTTCCAGTATCACCTGACCAAGATGGACCGTCAGGCGGAGTTGAGCATCTAGGGCGTACTAGAAGTTCTGGGGCGAGTGTCCCACTCAATTCCAAACGAGTGGGCTGTGGGTTCGCGGCGGGGATTCCTCTACCTTACGGTGGACGGCTTTTCACCGGGAACTTTTCACCACCGTCCAGTGTCTAAGGAAGGGAAGTAAAGGCCGCATGATCGAGCTCTTCAAACAGCCCAACATCGACTGGATGGGCAAAGCCAAGTATTTCTATGCTTTAAGCGGCATTCTTCTCCTCGCCGGATGGGCTTCCATTTTCTTCGGTAGCGGCATTCGCTACGGGATCGATTTCAAAGGTGGCACCAACGTGGACGTTCGTTTCGCCCAGCCTCCGAATGTTGACAAACTTCGCGGGGGCCTTGCCGCCCAGGGGTTGGGTAACACCGAAATCCAAAGCATCAGCGATATCGCCAATCCCACTTCCAGCGAAGTCGTTATCTTCGTCGAAGGCAAAGGCCAGGACGAGCAGGCTCTCCAGGCCAGCCGAGAGAAAGTGCTGAGTGCGCTGAGCGCCACTTACGGAGTTTCTGCATCGAACAAACCCGACTTCAATTCCGCCACGCCCACCTTGCTCGCCGCGCTTCTAACGGAGAAGGATCCGCTGTTCCTTTCCGTCAACGCCGGTGATCGTTATCAGCAGTTAGCCAAAAAGCTTCTCGACTACCGCGACAAAAACTCCAACGGCGTGCTCACCAATTTTGATGACCTCTCGAAAGCCGATGGCGTGACGCCGGCGGTCCTCGCCGCCGTAAAGAACAGTTACGCCCTCGGCCCCTTCGCCATCCGCAATGTGGAAATCGTGGGCCCCAAGGTTGGCGCTGAGCTCCGCAAGCAGGCTATTTTCGTTACCCTCTATGCTTTGGGCGGCATGCTGGTATATATTGCCTTTCGATTCGAGTGGGTTTACGGAGCCGCCGCGGTTCTGGCCGTCTTTCACGACGTCCTGATTACCCTGGGGTTTTTCTCGTTGCTGCGTTTCGAGATTTCGCTGACGGTCATCGCGGCTTTGCTCACTTTGGTCGGTTATTCCATGAAC
>Ga0210405_10001178_pt1 | contig 31262 bp, 26 predicted proteins | sample IncBWH11MmetaG_FD_155492 | JGI IMG/M metagenome (GOLD analysis project Ga0210405, IMG submission 155492) | Forest soil microbial communities from Barre Woods Harvard Forest LTER site, Petersham, Massachusetts, United States - Inc-BW-H-11-M | ecosystem: Environmental > Terrestrial > Soil >...
CTCACCGCTGCGCCGAGGGCGCCGGGGCTGCAGCGCTGGCGGCGGTGATCAAGGAGCGTGAACGGCTGCAGGGCCGGCGGGTCGCCGTGATCCTGAGCGGGCAGAACATCGACCGCCCGTGGATGCAGACCGTGCTCGCCGGCGACACGCCTCGGGTTGGCTGACGCCGTAAAATGCCCGGTGCGCGGACAAGTCGGACGCGGCCTTCGTCGTTCCTGCCCCTCGTCCGGGCGCAACCGTGAAGTTCTTGCGGAAAGCCGCTAATCTACGCGCCCAGGCAGCTTGCCGTGCACGGGGCCACCCCATGAAAGCGTTCAGATGTCCGAATCCAACCGCGTATCTGTTGACGGCCTAAGCATTGCCGAGGTGCTGCACAACTTCATCGTCAACGAAGCCCTTCCCGGCACCGGCTTCGACGCTGCCGCGTTCTGGCAGGGGCTGGATCGAATCGTTCAGCGCTTCGCCCCGTTGAACCGCGCGTTGTTGCAGCGTCGGAACGAGCTGCAGGCAAAGATCGACGAGTGGTACGGAAGCCGGCGGGGGCGTGCGTCCGACGCGGTCGCGCACAGGGCGTTCCTGGAGGAGATCGGCTATCTGGTCCCCGAAGGGCCGCCCTTCCAGGTCGACACCGCCAATGTGGACCCGGAAATTGCTGCCCTGTCGGGACCGCAACTCGTGGTGCCGATCAGCAATGCGCGCTATGCGCTCAATGCCGCGAACGCGCGATGGGGATCGCTCTACGACGCGCTCTACGGCTGCGACGCCATTCCGAGAGACGGCCTAGCCGCGAGCGAAGGCTACGATCCCGAACGCGGCAGGCAAGTCATGGCTTGGACGCGCCGCTTCCTGGATGATGTGGTGCCGCTCGCCTCCGGCTCGCATGCCGGCGTGAAGGCCTATTCGGTAAGAGATGGAAGGCTGGCTGCCAGCCTCGGCGATGGCGCCGCGGTCGCACTTGCGGAGCCGGCGAAGTTCCGCGGCTATCGTGGCGCCGCGGACGCGCCGGAGTGCGTTCTCCTCGCCAACAACGGGCTCCACATTGAGATCGTCATCGACCGCGCGCATCCGGTCGGCCGCACCGATGACGCCGGCATTGCCGACGTCGTTCTCGAGGCGGCGCTCACCACCATCATGGATCTCGAGGACTCGATCGCCGCGGTTGATCCGTTCGACAAGGTGGCGGCCTATCGCAATTGGCTTGGTCTGTGTCAAGGAACGCTTGTCGAGAACTTTCAGAAGCAAGGCCGGAGCGTCACGCGTCGTCTGGCCGAGGACCACGTCTACACCCGGCCCGACGGGAGCAGGCTGATGCTCCCGGGCCGCAGCCTGATGCTGGTGCGCAATGTCGGCCACCTGATGACCGACGTGGGCGTTCTCGACCGCGACGGACGCGCCGTACCCGAAGGCATCCTCGACGCCGCGATCACCAGCCTCATCGCGCTCCACGACCTCAAAAGGGGCGGCGCGGCGCGCAACAGCCGCACCGGCTCGATCTACATCGTCAAGCCGAAGATGCACGGCCCGCAAGAGGTGGCGTTCGCCAATGACCTCTTTGCCGCGGTTGAGGACATGCTCGGCCTGCGCCGCGATACGATCAAGCTCGGCCTCATGGATGAAGAACGGCGGACCACCATCAACCTCAAGGAATGCATCCGCGCTGTCAAATCGCGGGTCTTCTTCATCAATACTGGCTTCCTCGACCGCACCGGCGATGAGATCCACACCGCCATGGAGGCGGGGCCGATGGTCCGCAAGGCCGACATGCGCGGGCAACCCTGGCTCAAGGCCTACGAGGACTGGAACGTCGATATCGGCCTCGCCTGCGGACTTCCCGGCCATGCCCAGATCGGGAAGGGCATGTGGGCAATGCCCGACCTGATGGCGGCGATGCTCGAGCAGAAGATCGGGCATCCCAAGGCCGGCGCCAATACCGCGTGGGTCCCCTCCCCCACCGCCGCGACGCTGCACGCGACACACTATCACCGGGTCGATGTCGCCCAGCAGCAACGCCAGCTCGCGTCCCGCCCCCGCGCCCGCTTGGATGACATTTTGACCGTGCCGGTCGCCCACGGCGTGAACTGGTCGCCCGAGGAGATCCAGGAGGAGCTCGACAACAATGCCCAGGGCATCCTCGGCTATGTCGTGCGCTGGATCGAGCAGGGAATCGGCTGTTCGAAGGTCCCGGATATCAACAATGTCGCCCTCATGGAGGACCGTGCGACCTTACGCATTTCGAGCCAGCACATCGCCAACTGGCTCCGCCACGGCATTACCTCGGAGCGTCAGGTGACGGACACCATGAAACGGATGGCGGTGGTGGTTGACCGGCAGAATGCCGGCGATCCGCGATATTCGCCGATGGCGCCGGACTTTGCCGCGTCCGTCGCGTTCGCGGCGGCCTGCGACCTCGTATTCAAGGGCGCGGCCCAGCCGAACGGCTACACCGAGCCCATCCTTCACGCCCGGCGGATCCAGCACAAGCGGCGCAAAGGCATCGAACAGACCGCTTGATCCGGCGGCGACGACTGGGTCGAGTACCCGACCGAACCGGCAGCGAGCCCGTTGACATCAACGCCATGGAGGGGAACGCTTTTGCGCGCGGCACTAGCCGGTGCGCGGCGATGAGAGTATGCTTTCGACCGCCAAACAACCGCAGAGAAACGCGGCGCAAGCAAGGAGGAAAACATGGCCCATTCACCCTTCGCGCGTCCGCGCCCCACCCGCCGCAGCGTTCTCAAGTCCGTAGCCCTCGGCTCGGTCGCCGCTATTGCGGCGCCGCACGTCAGGCACAGTTACGCGGCCGGGACATTGGCGTTGGGCGTCTGGGACCATTGGGTCCCGAATGCCAACAATGCGCTGACGGCGCTTTGCAACGAATGGGGCGCCAAGAACAGCGTCGAGGTGAAGATCGACTTCATCACCTCGCAAGGCGAGAAGGACAAGTTGACCGCGGCCGCCGAAGCGCAGGCCGGCACCGGCCACGACATCATGACCCACCGCGATTGGAACGTCCGCATCCACGCTGAAACGCTCGAGCCGCTCGACGATATTTCCGGCGAGCTCATCAAGCAGTACGGGCCAATCAGTCCGGTGTTCGAATATCTCGGCAAGATCAAGGGCACGTGGCGAGGCGTGTCGGCCACGCGGGGAAGCCAGGTGAAGCCCTGCTGCTCGCGGTTGGACCTCTACAAAACCCACGCCGGCATCGATCTGCGCGACATCTTTCCGGTCGATGAGACCAAGTGGGACCAGGCCAAGCTCGACACATGGACGTGGGATGCGTATCTCGCCGCCGCGGAAAAGCTTTTCAAGGCCGGCTATCCGGTCGGCCTGCCGATGGGTCAGACCAGCGACGCGGTCGACTGGGTTGCGGCGTTGTTCAACTCTTATGGCGTCGTGCTGGTCGACGACAAGGACAACATCAAGGTCAACTCCGACGAGACCCGCGCCGCCCTGGAATTCCTCAAGAAGCTCATGGCGGTGAATCCGCCCGAGGTCTACGCCTGGGACGACGCCGGCAACAACCGCTGGCTCATTTCCGGGAAGGGAGCGGGCATCATGAACCCGCCGAGCGCCTGGGCCGTGGCCAGGCGCGACAGTCCCAAAGTGGCGGAGACCTGCTGGACGCACCCGATGCCGAAGGGTCCGAAGGGCCGATTCGTTGGCCAGCTTCCGTTCTTCTACGGGTTGTGGGGTTTCTCGAAGAACAAGACCGCCGCAAAGGATCTGCTGCTCCATCTCTCCCAGAAACCTGCGGTCGGCAAGCTGGTGGAAGCCTCAATGGGCTACGATCTGCCCGCCTTCAAGAGCATGTACGACTTCGACACGTGGAAGGTCGTCGAGCCGCCGGTCGGCACCGTCTACGGCTATCCGCCGCGGGGCGACGAGCAGACTTCGATCGCCGGGCGCCCGGCGCGCACCGAGGTCGGCGCACAGATCTACAACCAGGCGATCAACACCGTCATGGTGGCCAAGTTTACCCAAGGCCGCGAGAAGCTCGACGATGTGATCAAATGGGCGGAAAGGGAACTCGAAGGGACGCTTCGCGTCTGATCGACGATATGGCGCGCAGCAAGCGGGCCGGCGAGCGCTCGATATTCCAGGTGCCGGGGCGTGATTCCTTGGCTCCGTGGTGTGCCGCGGCGGGAGTGAAAAAAGATAAGCCGACCAGAGGACGATCCCGAGGGCTGACAGGGTAGCCATGACCGAAGCCGTTCACACCTATCTTCCCGGACTGCAGCAAACAAATCCGCGGCCGCTGGCCAAGGGAGGGTTACGCAAGTTTCTGCATCGGCGCTCGGTTGTCGCCTTTGCGATGTGCGCGCCGCTGCTTGCGATCATCACCGGGCTCGTTGCCTATCCGGCCTGCTACTCCATCTACTTGTCGATGCTGAACAAGTCGCAGACGCGCTTCATCGGCCTCGCCAATTTCCGCTTCCTCCTCTCGCGCGACGTGTTCTGGATGGTCGCGGAGCAGACCGCGATCTTCGCCTGCTTCGCCGTCTTGTTCAAGGCGCTGATCGGCCTGATCACCGCACACCTGATCAACAATCTGCCGAGCAAGGGCCAGCGCAAGTGGCGCGGCATGCTTCTGGTGCCCTGGGTCATTCCGCTGGCGCTGTCGTCGCTAGGCTGGTGGTGGCTGTTCGATCCCACCCACTCAGCCATCAACTGGGTCATCACCGAGCTCGGTTTCGATTCGATTCCCTGGCTCAGCGAACCCTACTGGGCGCGCTTTTCGGTCATTCTCGTCAACGTCTGGTACGGTGCGCCGTTCTTCCTGATCATGTATCTTGCGGCGCTCAAATCGGTGCCGGAGCAGCTCTATGAGGCGGCGGCGATAGACGGCGCCAGCGCTTGGCAGAAATTCCGCCACGTCACGCTGCCGATGATGCATAACGTCATCGCCATCACCGTGCTGTTCTCGCTCATCGTCACCTTCGCCAATTTCGACATCGTGCAGATCATGACCGGGGGCGGACCGCGCAACATGACGCATGTGTTCGCGACCTACGCGTTCATGCTCGGCATCCGTTCCGGCGACCTGCCGCTCGGCGCCGCCACTTCGCTGTTCATGCTCCCGATCCTTGCCGTCGCGGCGGTCTTCATTCTGCACGGCGTACGCAAACGCGGCCGGGAGATCTGATGAGCACGGCCGCCCTGCCCCTGCGCACCGCCGGCACTTTCGGTCTCCGGGCCAGCCTCAGCCGCAACCGGCGCTGGGCGCTGATCACGTCCTATGTCTTCCTGGTCGTGTTTGCGATCTTTTTTCTGATTCCGCCGTACTACATGGTCGTCACCGCGCTGAAGGGCGACGCGGAGATGGCGCACATGGCGACCAATCCATGGATCGTCGCCGACGGGATCACGCTGGATCAATTTCGCATTCTGCTGACGAAAACCGATTTTCTGATCTTTTTCAGGAATACTGCCGTCGTGACGACGTGCGTCGTCGTGATAACCATGGTCGTCAGCGTTCTGGGCGCGTTTTCGCTGGGCCGCATGAAATTCTGGGGCTCGAGCATCCTCGCCACGGGCATTTTTCTCACCTACCTCGTGCCCGACACGCTGTTGTTCATCCCGCTGTTCCAGATCGTCAAGGCGCTCGGCCTGCTCAACTCCTATTGGGGCCTGGTGGTGGTCTATCCGACGCTGACGGTGCCGTTTTGCACCTGGATCATGATCGGATATTTCCAGTCGATCCCCAAGGAGCTCGACGAGGCGGCGCTGATTGACGGCGCGGGCCACATGCAGATGCTCACCAAGATCTTCATTCCCGTGGCGCTGCCCGGCATCATCGCGGCGACGATCTTCGCCTTCACCGTGTCCTGGGCGGCGTTCGTCTACCCGATGGCGTTCCTCTATTCCGCGGACCAGCAGGTGCTGACCGTCGGTACCGTCACGACCCTGATCCGCGGCGACGTCTACGCCTGGGGCATGCTCATGGCCGGCGCGCTTGTCGCCGCGGCGCCGCCGCTCGTGATCTACGCATTCCTCATGGACTACTATATCGCCGGCCTCACGGCGGGTGCGACAAAGGGCTGAACGAGAGGGCTGGGCAAGATGGCCGAAGTCGTGTTGCGCAACGTGACCAAGCGCTTCGACAATGTCGAAGCGGTGCGCAGCATCAATCTCCACATCGAGGACAACGAATTCGTCGTCCTGGTCGGCCCTTCGGGTTGCGGCAAATCCACGACGCTGCGCATGGTCGCCGGCCTCGAGGAAGTCACCTCCGGCGATATTCTCATCGGCGGTGATGTCGTCAACGACCTGCCGCCGAAGGACCGCGACATTGCCATGGTCTTTCAGAACTACGCGCTCTATCCGCACATGAGCGTGTTCGAAAACATGTCGTTCGGGCTGAAGCTGCGTCGGTTCCCCAAGGATGAGATCAAAAAGCGCGTGGATCACGCCGCGCGCATTCTCGATATTACGGAACTGCTGGACCGCAAACCGCGGGCGCTATCCGGCGGCCAGCGCCAGCGCGTCGCCATGGGCCGCGCCATTGTGCGCAACCCGAAGGTCTTTCTGTTCGATGAGCCGCTGTCGAACCTCGACGCCAAGCTGCGCGTGCAGATGCGCACTGAGATCAAGCGCGTCCATCAGATGGTCAAGACCACGACGGTCTATGTTACCCACGATCAGGTCGAGGCGATGACGCTCGCCGACCGCGTCGTGGTCATGAACGGCGGCTTGATCGAGCAGATCGCGACGCCGCAGGAGCTCTATCACCATCCCAAAACGCGATTTGTCGCCGGCTTCATCGGTTCACCGGCGATGAATTTCATGCACTGCCGGTTGGAAGGAAATGGCGCCGGGCTGCGCGTGCGCATTTCCGACGCTGTCAGCCTGCCGGTACCGTCAGCGCACGTGACGCGCTACCAGGGCCTGACCGGCAAGGAGCTGATATTCGGGCTGCGGCCCGAACACATCACCGAGCCGCGGCGCGGAGCGGTTGAAGGTATCTCCGAGTTCTCACCCACGCTCGACGTCGTCGAGCCGATGGGCATGGAAACGATCGTATTCTTCCGCGTCGATGGCCAGGAAATCTGCGGCCGCGTCGATCCAGGCAGCGCCGCCGGGCCGGGCGAAGCGATGCGTCTCTCCGCCAACATGGATCACATGCACCTGATCGATCCGGCGACGGGGGCCGTGCTTTAGCGCGCCCTTGAGAGAGAAGGCGGCGGACTATTCACCACTAGGCGAAATGGTGACACTGCTTGGGCTCCCGTCTGGGGCAAGGCCTGTTGCGAAGGAGAACGGCGCATGGCTTTCACGGTCATCAGCAACAGTTTCAATGACGGCGATTACCTGCCCAAGGATTTCATCCTGTCGGCCGACTTCGGCTTTGGCTGCGCCGGCGGCAACAAGTCGCCGCATCTCAAATGGTCGGACGCGCCGGCCGGGACGAAAAGCTTCGCCATCACCTGCTACGATCCGGACGCGCCGACCGGCTCGGGGTTCTGGCATTGGCTCATCGTGAACATCCCGGCGAATGTGAGCGAGCTGGCCGAAGGGGCCGGCAGTGCCGGCGGCACGCTGCCGGCCGGCGCGTTGCAGACCCGAACCGATTTCGGCGGACCCGGTTACGGCGGCCCGTGCCCGCCCCAAGGCGACCATCCGCACCGTTATCTGTTCACCGTCTTTGCCGTGAAGTCCGACAAGCTCGATGTAAAGACCGATACATCGGCGGCGGTGGTCGGATTCAATTTGCATTTCAATACGCTGGCCAAGGCGGAAATAATGGGGCTGTTCAAGCGGTAGGGTGGCGGAGGGAACTTTTCCGCGTGGAACTCGCCGCATGCGAGGCGCCGCCTGGGTCGGCGCAGTCATGGACTTCCGGTGCCGTTGGGCGTACCTTCAGGGCTCCCTGGCTAAGAAGGACGCGGACCAATGAAGATCATCCTTGCGTTTGCCGCCTTTGCTTTGACCGCTGCTCTGTCGCATCAAGCTTTGGCGTGCGACTACCACCCCGTAAATGCGTCTGCCCAAAACTCGACCGTCGTTGCCTGTGCCGGCGATACGTGCAAGGCCGAGCAACAGACGAGCGAGAAGCAGCAGTCTGAATAACGGATTTGCAGCGCGCCACAGCGCCCGCGCCCATTGCGCGAGAATCAGTCGTTGCGCCGGATGATGCGGCGCGCGCTTTGAAGTGCTGCTTTCTCAAACGCTGATGAGACCGGCGCATCTGTGGGCCGCTGCGCAGCGCACGATCAGCCAACAACTCCCTGAGCGCGGAGGTGGGCGATCTCCTCCTCCGCAAATCCGTGCTCGCGCAGGATCGCCGCACTGTGCTCGCCGACCTTCGGGGCCGGCGTTGCCGCCGCTTTTTCCACGCCGCCGATCCACAGCGGGCTGCTGACGGTGAAGCCACCGCCCTGTAACGGTACGATCGCGCCATTCTCCTCCATTTGCCGGTCGTGAAGAGCTTCACTCGGGCGCGCCACCAGCGCCACCACAAAGCTCTTCGATTCGAGAAGGCGCATCCACTCCTCGCCGTCGCGCTGCAGGAAAATCTCGTCGAGCATGGCAACCAGGGCGCCAGCATTCTTGAGCCTGGCGGCGCGGTCGGCGAAGCGCGGATCATCGGCGAGTTCCGGCCGCCCGAGCGTCTCGGCGAACAGCCGCCACAGCCTTGCGTCCTGGACGACGCCGACCGCGAGCAAGAGCCATCGGTCATTACGGCAGCGGTAGTGATTGGAGAGCGCATTGAAAGCTTCGGTGCGCGGCGGCCGGGGCGTGAACCGGGCGCCGTCGAGGGCGGCCTGGACGAAGCAGGCGTTCGCCCAGACACCGCTCGCCATGAGTGACGTGCCCACATGGGCCCCCTTGCCGGTCCGCTCACGTTGCAGGAGCGCAGTGACGATCGCGCCGTAGAGGGCGAGCGCCGTCGGATGGTCGCCCATGCCGGGGACCGAGCGCGCCGGCAGATTCCGCGCATCGGACCGCACCTGATCCATGAGGCCTGAACGCGCCCACCACGCGGTGGAATCGAAGCCCGGTTTGTTCGCCTCGGCACCGCGCTCGCCGTAAGCGGTCAGCGATGCGTAGATGAGCCGCTCGTTTAGGTGCGAGAGCTGGTCGAACGCGATGCCGAGCCGGCGCCGGACCGGCGGCGGGTAGTTGGTGATGAACACATCGGCGCTGATGACGAGATCATGGATGACCTTTTGCGCCTCCGGACGCTTGAGATCCAATGCCAGGCTGCGTTTGTTTCGATCATCGACCGTCCAGCAGTAGTCCTTGTCGCTGACCGGCATGCCGGGCTGGAAGGACACGTTGCGGTAGGCATCCCCCACGCCGGTCGGCTCGATCTTGATCACGTCCGCACCGAAGTCGGCCATGATCGTGGCTGCCGCCGGAGCAGCGATGAAGCTCGCCGCATCGAGCACTGTGAGTCCGGAGAAGACGCCTGCCCTGCTCACTGAAGCTCCCTCCTTGAAATGCCGCAAGCGGCGCCTGGACTGCGATGCAGGCCCCTCCGGTCGGCGTCATTCTTGCGGATACCGCCAAACAGTCGCGGGCTGTGGTGCGGCCTCATCGAAAGTCCATTGCGGCAAAGCAAACCCGGGAGCGACGTCGGTGAACGCCATGCGTACGCGGGTGCCGATGCCGACCTTGCGCACGAGCTCCGGCGGCGCCAGCGTTCCGTCCGCGGTTGTCAGATTGCCGACGATGCGCAACGCCTCGTCTGCGGTCGGCGCACCCTTCTGCGTGTCGAGGTCGACGAGCAGCACCAGGTAGGGAACATGGTCGCGGAACGCCGGCTGAATGGCGTGGTGGACCTCGACATAGGAATGCACGGCGCCGCGGCCTTCGACCGCAACCCACCGCGCAGCGGCCTCGGCACACCACGGACAAGCCGTAGTCGGCGGATAACGCAACAGGCCGCAGCGGTCACAGGCCTGGAGCCGAAAATCGTGTTCGGCGCAGTAGCCGAAATACTGCAGGTTCTCGGCATCAAGCTCGCTGATATCGAGCGGCATGCCGAGATATTGGGCTTTGATTGTCATCCGTCCGTGCCCCGTCAGCCGCGCCGCATGACCATGGCCGAGCCCGTGCCTGGCATCGCCCAGCCGAGATTGGCCGTCACCTCGACGTCCTCGACCTGGCGGCAGCCGCCCTCGCGGTAGTCGTAGGTATGCCGGCGCTTGCCGTCCGCTCCGGCGGGGCACGAGTCGTCCGCGTCGTGGCGGAGTTGGCGGACGTTCTCGATCACCATGTTGATGCCGTGGGTATATCCCTCGCAGAGGTGGCCACCACTCGTGTTGTTGGGCCGCCGTCCACCGAGCCGAATGGTGCCGTCGCTGACATAGGCACCGCCCTCGCCCTTTTTGCAAAAACCGTAGTCTTCGAGCTGAAGCATCGTCGTGAAGGTGAAGGCGTCGTAGGAGCCGGTGGCGTCAACTTCTTCCGGGCCGATGCCGGCATTGGGCCACAAGATTTCGCGTGCGTAACGGCCGGCGACGGTGGAGATCGGCCCGTGCTGGTAATGCATGTCGACCCGCGGCTTGCTGCAGCGGCCGACGACGCCGCGGATGAGGACCTGCGGATGGCGCAGGTCGCGCGCACGGTCGGCCGAGGTCACGATGATCGCATTGCCGTTATCGGTCTCCACGCAGCAGTCGAGGAGATGCAGCGGCTTGCAGATGATGCGGCTGGCCAGCACGTCGGCTACCGTCACGCGCTCCTTATAGTGCGCTTTCGGGTTGTTCGAAGCGTGCTCGCTGTGGATCGCCTTCACGGCGGCCACCTGTTCGGGACGCGTCCCATAGTCGTGCATATGGCGCATGAAGGTGGGGCTGAACATTTGTCCCGCGCTCTGCCAGCCGTAGGCGCGGCTGTGCAGCATGTCGCCCGAGACCGGCGCGGCGGCGCGCACGCCGGTGCCGCCGATGCGGACCTGCGAGTAGCCGTTCATGGCCCGGAAGATCACCACGACCTTGCACATGCCGGCCTCGATCACGCCCATCGCAATGCCGACGAGGGCTTCGGTGGACGACCCGCCGCCGAACACGTCCATGTAGAAGTTGAGGCGGATGCCGAGGTCGCCAGCAACAAAAGGGGAGAATGTCGAATCGCCCGATTGGTAGGAGAGCATGCCGTCGACATCCGCAGGTTTGAGCCCCGAATCCGCGATGGCATTGCGGACCGCCCAGGTGGCGAGCGCGCGTGTCGTCTTGCCCGAGCCGCGCATGTAGGCGGTTTCTCCCACCCCCACGATTGCGTATTTGTCCCGCAGATAGCGGGGGCTCGTGCCATCAAAGTCACTGGTCACCGACACGTTCGCCATCCTCCCCGTTGCATCGCCGACTTGAGCTGATCAAAAAGCAGGGAATACCGCCGCCCGCCAGCCGCTCCAGCCCATGATCGTCCGGCCAATACGGACTGTCCAGGCACCGGCAAGAATGGGTGTGTTGCGACCGCGTTCTGCCCTATCGCTACGCGCGATGCCGCCACCGATCGGCTGACATGATTCGCGGCAGGTTGCAGATGGCCTCTGTAGTGCCGCGTTGCCCTTCTGATAGACTGGCGCTGACAGGCAGGGCGGTCGCGATGCCGGTACTCTTTCTGGACTGCCTCACCGGCATGCTCGAGCTGTGGCAACGCGTGTTGCGGCCGGAAGACCCACCCATCCGTGTCAACATCGCCGACGGCCAGCCCGATGGGCTGCCGACCCTCCTCGATGGCTTCGACATCTGCATCAACGACCATACCTTCTTCGATGCCGACTTGCTGGCGCGTTGCGCGGACCTTCGGCACATCGTTTTTCTTGGCACCGGCGCTTCCAGCTTCATCGACCTCGCCGCGGCGGCGAGCCGGGGTATCAAGGTCCACACCATCAGGGGCTATGGCGATACCAGCGTGGCCGAGCACACTATCGCCCTCGCCATGGCCGCGGCGCGCAACGTGGCGCGCATGGATCGCGACGTTCGCGCCGGCAGGTGGCGGCAGATCGAAGGGCTGCAGCTTTACGGCAAGATCCTGGGGATCATCGGCCTCGGCGGTGTCGGCCGCGAGGTCGCGCGCATCGCACTCGGGCTGGGCATGCAGGTGCTCGCCTGGAATCGCTCGCCGGCAGCCGCGCCGGGGGTGCAGGTCGCTGCGCTGGAGCAGGTGCTGAAGGCGGCCGACATCCTCTGCGTCACGCTCGCCTTGAACGAGGAGACTCGCGGCTTCCTGAACCATGCCCGACTGGCGATGACCAAACCCGGCGTGATTTTGGTCAATACTGCCCGAGCCGCCATCGTCGATTCTGGCGCGCTCGTGGCGCTGCTGCGCTCCGGGCATATCCGCCATGCCGCGATGGATGTTTTCGCGCAGGAGCCGCCGGCCGCGGACGACCCTTTGCTGGCGATGGAAAACGTGACCCTGACCGCGCATGCGGCTTTCATGACGCAGGAGGCAACGATGCGCATGTTGCGCACCGCCTTTGATCTGGCCGTTGCGGCCGGCGCCTGAACCATGACGCGCTTGCGGCTTTCCGAAGAGCGCGTGCCGCAGCCGATCGCGGAAACCTATGCGGTCACGCGATTTTGCAAAAATACCGTTCGGCTTTTGCCAGCGCGTTGCGCTATGAGCTTGGACCGCCTTAACCGGAGAAGGTGAGATGATGTTTGCAGAATGTGCGCGCTCGATCGCCGCCATGACGTTCGGTTTCTTTGCCCTCCTAAGCGCGACCGCGGGAGCTGGGGCGCAATCAGCGCCTGACTATGCCGCGCTCCTTGCTGCGCCCGACCGCAGCGACGCCGATCGGCAAGCCGACAAGCGCCGCGATCCGTTGCCGCTTCTGGCCTTTGCCGGCGTGCGCCCGGGCATGAAGGTGCTCGATATGGGTGCCGGCGGCGGCTACAGCACTGAGATGTTTGCCCGCGCCGTCGTCCCGGGTGGGGTCGTCTATGGTCAAAATCCCCCCGATCTCTTCGAGAAACCCAAGGCCACTTTCGAAGCGCGCCTGAAGACGCCGGCAATGAAAGACGTCGTGGCCGACATCCGCCCCTTTGACGATCCGGTGCCGCCGGATGCGCACGATTTCGACCTCATCACGTTTCTCTTCTTCTATCACGACACCACGTACATGAACGTCGATCGCGCGGAGATGAATCGCAAGTTGTTCGCGGTGCTCAAGCCAGGCGGCCTTTTGGTGATTGCCGACCATTCTGCCTCCGCGGGACAGGGAACCTCGGTCGGCAAGACTTTGCATCGCATCGAGGAGAGCACGTTGCGCCAGGAAATCGAAGCGGCGGGCTTCCGCTTCGTCGCCGAAGGCGATTTCTGGCGGAACCCGGACGATACCCACGATTTCCCCAGTTACCGGCCGACCATGCCGGTCGACAATTTCGTGCTCAAGTTTCAGAAGCCGATGTGACACCTGGAAGCGTCATATCCACGGTCGGGCCGCCCTTACTTAGAGGCGGATGGGGCGCCGGCCGGCAGTAGCCTTGAACTGCTATTCGATTACCTCGTCGGCGGTGACGAGCAGGGTCTGCGGCACCGTAAAGCCCAGCGCCTTTGCCGTCTTGAGGTTGATGACCAGTTGGTATTGGCTTGGCGCCTGCACCGGAAGGTCAGCCGGCTTCGCTCCCTTGAGAATGCGATCGACGTAGGAAGCCGCGCGTCGGAACATGTCATCGGAATCGATGCCGTACGAGAGCAGGCCGCCGATGTCGGCAAACCAGCGGAAGGGATACACCGCCGGCAAACGGTAACGTCCAGCAAGCGACACGATCTGCTCGCGATGTATCCCGGTAAAGGTGTCCGGCATCACCACGACTCCGCCTCCGGGCTCGCTTGCGAGGGTGGCGAAAGCGTTGCCGAGATCGCCATCGCTGTGGACCGCGGCGGCGCTCGCCTGGACCCCATGGGCGGGGCCCGCCGCCTCGAACGGCCGCAGGTAGTAGCCGGCGAACGGCGCCATGGCGGGGTTGTAGATCATGGCGACATGCCGGGTCGCGGGCGCGATCTGCTTGACAAGCTCCAGCCATTTGCCGCCGATCGTCGATTCGATGTTGATGTTCGTGAACCCCGTGACGTTGCCGCTTGGCCGCGCGAGCGAGGCGACAAAGCCGCTGCCGACCGGATCGGACACTTGCGCGAACACGATCGGGAGTGTGCGCGTTTCCCGCAGCAGCGCCGCCACGGCGGGCGTCGTTACCGCAAAGATGACGTCGGGTTGCAGCGCGACCAGTTCCTGTGCGAATCCTCGCAGTCTGTCCGCATCGTCCGCCGCCCAGCGATAGTCGATGCGGACATTGCGGCCGTCGCGCCAGTTGAACTCGTCAAGCCCCTTGCGAAACGCCGCGAGCCAACCCTGCGCCAGAACATCCTTATCGGAAAAAGTCGTCAGCACGGCTATCCGGCGCACGCCGCCAGCGTCCTGCGCGCGCGCGGCGAGCGGCCAAGCCGCCGCCCCGCTGAAGAGCGCCACAAATTCCCGCCGCTGCACGCGCTTCTCCTCTGGTTTTGGAGCGCATCTTATCACACGGCCTTGAACGGAGTGCGTCGTGCATCACTGCAAATCCCGCCTGGAATTTAGCCATCAGCCTTTCCGCTCATTATCCCGCGGCCGACCGTGCTGGAACTGAAGCAAAGGGACGGTATAAACGCCAAGAATGGATCGCTCGGGCCAGGACGTGCACGAGGTTCACAGCACCCGGGCGGTGATTCGACAGGGAGGGCCTTCTCGTGATCGCACCGACTGAGTCAGGAACAAGCGGCGCGGAAGTGCCGGTTCTCATTGCGGGAGGCGGCCTGGTGGGCCTGACGACCGCGATGTTTCTGGCGCACCACGGCATTCGTTCAATAGCGGTCGAACGCATGCGAGCCGGCTCGCCGCTGCCCGGAGCTGCGCATTTCCACCTGCGGACAATCGAACTGTTTCGCGCTGCCGGCATCGAGGATGAGGTGCGTCTCCAGTCCGAGCAAGACTTCGTGCCCGAGGGCGCGCTCATTGCGATGGACAATCTCTCCGGGCGCAAGCTCGCGGACATCATCCCCGGCCTCAACGTCGGGGTCGACGACAGCTTGACGCCGTGCCGGCGGCTGTTCGTCAACCAGCCCGGCTTGGAGCGAGTGTTGCGCGAACGCACCGAAGAGGTTGGCGCGCAAGTCCGCGCGGGTTGCGAGGTTGTCGGATTCAGTCAAGACGCCGACGGCGTAACCGCAAGGGTGCGCGATATCGATAGCGGCGCGGAAAGCAGCCTCCGGTGCAGCTATCTGGTCGGCGCCGATGGCGCACACAGCAAAGTGCGCGAGATCCTCGGCCTCCCACTCGACGGTCGCGGCATTTTTTCGAACAGCATAACGATCTATTTTCGCGCCGACCTGCGGCGCCAGCTCGGCGGCAAACCGATCAGCATCGTCTACATCAACAATCCGATGTTCGGCGGGTTCTTTCGCCTGCAGAAGGATTGCCAGTCTGGCTTCATGGTGGTGAACACCGTCGGCGATCCGAAGGTTGATCCGGTTAAGGCCGCCAATGCCGCTGCCGACACCAGCGAGGAGCGGTTGATCGAGTTGGTGCGCGCCGGCGCCGGCGTGCCCGACCTCGACGTCAAGATCGATGGCGTGGCGCGCTGGCGCGCAACCTCCGACGTGGCGCGCGAGTTCCAGCGCGGGCGCGTCTTCATCGTCGGCGACGCCGCACACCTCATGCCTCCCAACGGCGGTTTCGGCGGCAACACGGGTATCCATGATGCCCACAACCTCGCTTGGAAGCTGGCAATGGTGCTCAAAGGCGTGGCCGGCCCAAGGCTGCTCGACAGCTACGAGGCCGAGCGCAAACCGGTGGCGAAGTTTACCGTCGAGCAGGCTTACACGCGCTACGTGACGCGCACCGCCACCTATCTCGGCGCCACCGACTACGAACCGCTGGCGCACGATTTCAACGTCGAACTCGGTTACATCTATCATTCGCCGGCGATCTCGCCCGACAACGGCGATGGCAAGGGACACGACGATCCACGGCTCACATTGGGGCGGCCGGGGGCGCGTGCGCCGCATCTCTTCCTGGAACGGGACGGGAAACGAATATCGACCCTCGACCTGTTCGGCCGCAAACTTCGTCCTTCTGGCCGGGCCCGAGGGCGCAGCCTGGTGCGAAGCCGGCCGCATCGAAGCAGCCCGCTTGAGCGATGTGCAACTGGACGTCCATCGCGTCGGCCGCACGGATTTGGCCGATCCCGAGAATCGGTTTTGCAGCGCGTACGGGCTGCCTCCGACCGGCGCCTGCCTGGTTCGGCCCGACGGTTTTGTCGGCTGGCGAGCAAAAGCGAGCGAGCCTGATCCGTCGGCAAGCCTGGCGACGGCGCTCCGGACGCTCTTGTGCCGGTCGTAGACTATCTCTGCAAAATTCGCTGCAGTAGCTCCATCAGCGCGCCCGGCGCGGTGACGTTCGGACTGTGGCTGGCGTCCAGCTCGTAGCATCGCCAACCTGCGGTGTGTCTCGCGTGATCGGCAAATTGCTTGAACGGAGTCTTGTCGGCGTAGCGTGTACAGTGAATGTACGAACGCGGCACCGCGGGCTCCGCTTGGAGGCGAATCGGCTGCTCGAAACAGCGGACCGATTGCGGCATGCGGAATTGCGACACCCACGCAATATCCTCCGCGGCCGTGTCGGGCGGAATTGGATTGGGCGTCACTCGCCAGCCGTCGCCGGTCTTGACGCTGCCGAGCAGACGTTGCCGTTCCTCGGCGCCCAAGAAGTCGATCAAGGCCTGACCGTTCGCCGGCACGAAGGCGTCGAGATAGATAAGCCCGGCAACGCGATCGCGCGCCTGATCGGCGACACCCGTCACCGCCATGCCGCCATAGCTGTGCCCGATCAGCACGACATCGCGCAGATCTTCATACTTGATGACGCCAAGCACGTCTTGAATATGGGTTTCCAGGTCGTTCGCGGGACCGGCCAGATGAGCCCGTTCGCCCAGCCCGGTGTAGCTCGGTGCGAAGAATTCATGTCCGGCCGCCGCCATGAGCGGCCGCATCTTCTTCCAGGCCCACGCCGACGACCAGGCGCCGTGGGCGAGCACGATAGTCGCCAAATGTTCCTCCTCTTGTTTTCCAACGCGCCGTCTCCATCCTATCATGCTCGGTGACGAGATCTGTTTGCCGTCGGTTGCCGACGCGGCAGTGAGACGCGGCTGGAGACCGAACACCAAGGTTTGCGAGGCTGCCCGGATGCGATTTCAATCGCCGGTCGCAAGAACGCCCCCGGTGACACCCGATGGACGGATCACCGAGCTGCATCTCTGGGCGGTGCGCGAGGGGCTGCGCCGGGCTCCGGCCGCGGCCGTGTTCGAGGATTTCTGCCGGCGGCTCGCCGCTGCAGGGGTGCCGCTCTGGCGCGCTTTCGTCGGGATGCGAACGCTGCATCCGCAATGGGCAGGCTACACCTACACCTGGTGGCGCGACCGCGACGTCGTGGACCCGTCACCGCGAGAGCACGGCGAAGCCTATGATCAGGACCTGCGGGAAAGCCCCTATACCTATCTGCGGGATACCGCCCTCGGCGGAGGCGTGCCGCAGCGTCTGCGGCGTCGGTTGGCCGGCAGCGGGGCGCGACACGACTTTGCCGTGCTCGAGCAGTTGGCGATTGCCGGAGGAACCGACTATCTCGCCGAACTGATCCCCGTTGGCATGGCGACGGAGGCGTTCCCCGACAGCGGCCTAGGCTTCTCCTTCGCGACCGATCACCCCGAGGGTTTCAGCGACGACGACCTCCACTTGATCGAAGCGGTATTGCCCGCGGTGTCGCTGGCGATCGTATCGGATGCGGAGCATACGATGGCCGCCGGCCTGCTCGCCGCCTATCTCGGCAGCGATGCAGGCCGCCGTGTTCATGCCGGTGTGGTCGAGCGCGGTTCGGTCGAGAGCATTCGCGCCGTCCTCTGGTACGCCGACATCCGCGGTTTTACGCCAATCGCCGACGCAACGCCGGGGCCCGTTCTCGTTGAAATGCTCGACGACATATTCGAAACGTTGGCGGCCCCGCTGCGTCGACATCGCGGTGAGGTGCTCAAGTTCCTGGGCGACGGAATGCTCGCGAGCTTCGCCTTCGTCGATGCGACGCGCGATGAAACCTGCGGCCACGCGCTCAACGCCGCCACCGAGGCGATGCACGACCTCGACCGGCTCAACGCCGATCGGGCGCGGATAGGGAAGCCGGTTGCCGTCGTCGATCTCGCGCTCCACCTCGGCGAGGTGCTGTACGGCAATGTCGGCGCCGTCGACCGCCTCGACTTCACGGTCATCGGTCCCGCGGTGAACGAGGTGGCGCGGATCGAGAAGCTGTGCGAGCCGCTCGGCCGCAGGGTTCTGGTCTCCGCCGAATTGGCTGCGGCGACGCGCGACAGCGCCCGGCTTGAGCCGCTCGGCGCCCATCTCCTCCGCGGCGTACGCGAGCCGAAAGAGATTTTCGCGCTGCGGCTTTGAATGTTGCATCGCCGCTCGCGTCCGCGGACTTGGCATGGTCAGGACGCGTGCGCTCGCCGGATCGGCCGCCGCGTGCGGCTACGGACGGCGGGCATATTGTGCCGGCAGCATGCCGACATAGCCGCTGATGTCGGCATACCAGATATTGCCGTCGGGATCGGCTGCGAGGCTGTAAGGGCGGGTGTTGTCACGCGGAAGCCGGAAGGTTTCGACCTTGCCGTCGCGCAAGCGGCCGAGGCTCGAACTGCGCACCATTCCGAACCAGATCGCTCCGTCCCCGGCGACCGCCAGCCCGCTGAGACCGGCATTCTCCTTGGCCACCTCGAACTCGGAAAACTTTCCGTCCCGCCATCGGCCAATGCGATTGGCGCGGAATTGGAGAAACCACACCGAACCGTCGGAGCCGACCGCAATGTCGGTCGGAACGGCGCCAGGCCTCGGCAAATCGATCGTGACCGGCGTGCCGCCAGGATCGATGCGGACCAGTTTGCCGTCGCCCTGCAGCGTCGCCCATACAACGCCATCTGACGCCACCGCCACACCGTAGGGTCCTCCGCCACCTGACCCGATCTCGTGCGGCGTGAAGGTCCCGTCTTTGAGACTGGTGATGCCCCCTCCGGTGATGTCGGCAACCCAGACCGAGCCGTCAGGGCCAATTGCCAGCCGGCCCAGCCGCACGATCGCGCTGTCGAGCGAAAACCGCGAGACTTCGCCCGCGGGGCTGATGTGCATGACGGCCCCGCGCTCGATGTCGGTATACCAGGCGCTGCCGTCGCCGGCGACCGCCAAGCCCAGCGGTTCGAAATTGCGCCCGGGCGTCCGCAGCAGGTCAATATGGCCGCCGCGCACGCGCCCGATGCTTTCGGCTTGATCGATGGTGAACCAGATCGTGCCGTCCGCGGCCGCGGCGATCGCCACAGGCGCATCATGCGGGTCCGACATGGCGTACTCGACGACCCGCACCGCAGGCGCTCCGCCCCGCATCAGCAGCGCGCCGCCTACGATCAGCACGACGATTGCAAGGGCGGCAGCAATCGCCAACGGGCGCCGCCACGCCCGCGGTGGTTTCGCAGTTACTTCTAACATGATGGTTGGGGCTTGGCGGCGGCGCGCATGCGCACCAGGCGAAATACGAACAAACCGCCACCGATCAGGACGACCAGAAAGAGACCCATGGCCCCCACAATATAGATTGGGTCGAGCGGCCTCGACAGATTGCCGGTCTCGACGGCGATGCGCCACGCTTCCGAATAGGGCATCAGTGAGTACACGGCATAGAGCACGTTGGTGTCGGCCGGATCACGCGCCAGCGGCCCCGCCTCGAGATGGATCGGAAGGTTGTCCTCCTTGAGAACCCAGGTCTCGCCGCCGTCTTCGGTGCGATAGACACCGCGGTTCGTGCTGACGACGAGGATCTTCGCCTCGGCATTCGCGGCAATGCCGCGCACCTTGGTCGCCGGCTCGGGCAAGGCGCGCCCGGCGGCGCGCCACGACGCACCCAGATCGTCGCTGATGTACACGCGGCCGGCGCCCGCCGCCCACACTCTCCGCGGGACTTGAGGATCGGCGGCGACAATGTCGGCCGGTCCGGTCTGACCACCCGGCGAGCTCGGGCGCCACTGGAGACCTCCATCCTCGCTGGCCATGACCCGGCCGTCGACCACCGCCATGATGCTCGGGGGCTCTGAGCGGACGACGGCGAGCGCCGTCATCTCCCCCGCGTCGGACGTTCTGCGCACCTCCGAAAAGGTCCGCGCGCCGTCGCGGCTCGCAAACAGCCGATTTCGGCCAAGCAGATAGACCTGATCGGCCGAGGCTCCGACCGCAAGCATCCTGGCGGGAATTGCGGCATCCGGCGCGCGCGCCGCTGTCCAGCGCCCATCTTCGAAGCGGTACACGCCGCTTTGCGCCGCGCAGATCGCGCGCTCACCGCCGTCGAGGAAAATGACCGCGAACGCCGCGCCGAAAATGAGATCGCGCGCTTCGGGAGCCCAAGTCAGCCCGCCGTTGTTCGACACAATCAGGCCGAGATCGGTGCCGGCCAGGAGATGTGATGGGTTGCGCGGATCAACCGCGACGATCAGCGGGACATTGAGGAACAAGCCGACATCGGCCCGCAGCCACGTCCCACCGAAATTGCGTGAGCGAAACACGCCGCCATATGAACTCGCGTCGTGTGGCCAAGCGCTGCCCGCGGCGAATGCAAGCAGCAGGAGCACGAGAACAAGCCGACAGACGGCCCGCATCACGCATGCTGCTGCGAGGGGCAAGGGCCCCTCGCAGCTTGTTCAAAAGCAGACGCGCAACGGCTCAAGGCTTGCGCGACTTCTCGCCGGGCGCCAACGCGATTTCTGCCATCCGCCCACCGTTCAAAGCCACCCATGAGTTCTTCGTGAGCGGATATTTGTCGGTGTAGGCCAGCGGCTCGTGCGCGGAAACGCAGTTCTCGTAGCCACCCGTGACCTTGTAGCACTGCTCGTAGGCGAGGAACTGCTGGACCGAGTCGGTCTGCTGGATGTTCGCCACCATCCAGTCGCGGATACCCTCGTAGGACGAGTAAGCATCAGACCCGAACATCAGCTTGCCGACGCTGGTCGGCACTTCGAGCAGCTGCGAGCCCGCGGTGTGGGCGCGGAACGCCGGATGGATGATCACGCCAGGCGCGATTTCCATCTTCCCATCGACGACAACGGCCTTACCGTTGAGGACCTTGCCGTAGATTTCCTGCATCGTCAGCGGCATGTATCCGCAAGCTGGCGTTCGATTGCATCCACCCGGATCGGAGTTGATCGCCCTGATGTGCTTCTCGGGATAGCTCAAGGCCCACTCAATCGCGGCAAGCTCCTGCTTCTGCACATAGAGCACCGCGTTCGGATAATCCATAATCTGGCCGGCGTGATCCCAGTGGCCGTGACCGATGACTATCTTCGTCACGTCGCCGGGGCTGAAGCCGAGGACCTTGAGCTGGTCAGGGCCCGACGCCCAATGATCCGATCCGGTCATCTTCAGATAATCCTGCTGTTTCCAGCCGGTATCATAGAGGATCACATCGGTGCCGCACTTGATCACGCCGTAGTTGGCCGGCAGATCGACTGTCGGAATGTTGTTGTTCGGATTGGTGCTGCCGGGCACGAAGGCGCGGTCCGGCATGAACGCGCCGAACGGCACCTTCATGAAGCGGCTGCTCTCGACCAACCAGACGGAGCAGTTTTGCGCCATTGCCGCGGTTCCGCTCATCACCGAGATCGCCGCTGAAGCAGCGACGACCGACGCGAATAGTCGAACTTTCATTCCCAACCTCATTGCTTCCTCCCTTGATCAAGGATTCAACATAGTCGCAGGACTTCTCAAAAGCTTTGGGCTCCTTTCAGGTTGTTCATCAGTCAGTGTGGCTTGTACTGGCCCGGCCAAAGCACCTCGCCGGCGCGCAGGAGGTCTTCCGACGCCGCGACGCCCATGCCTTGGGCGTCGACAAGATGCTGCCGCTCACCGTCCTTGGTGAACGCGAGCATTTCGTCGCTGGCTTTGCGATAGAGAACCACCGCTTCGAGGTATTCGTCGTGAACCTTCGACAGCGACGGCGGAACCGTCAAACTGCGGACCCGCGGCTCGGCTTCAACGAAAAACTTTGCAACCGGCTCGATCTTCTGCTCGAGCACGTGCACATCGTGGTTGTCGATTTCATAAGCGATGCCGGCGTAGCTCATGGCCACCGCCGACACCGTGACCTGTCTCTGGATTTCCCACAGCGCCGCGGCGTAGCTCTCTTCTTCGGGACTGAGGGCGCGCGGCTCGGCTCGCTGCGGAGTTGCGGCGACCGCCTGCTGGGTCGTGGTCGGCCGCAGCTCGTATTGCCAAACAGCCACGGCCGCCGCGACGACGACCACGAGCGTGCTGATCAGCAGGATCGGCCGAAAACCAGGGACGCCGATCATTCGGACGCCTCTCCCGGGAATCCATTCTTGGCTTGTTGGGGAAAGGTTTACCCCTTCGGCCGGGGGCGGTCAAGAAATCCATTTCGCCCAAGCCGTTACTTAGACAACGCGATGCTGCGTGGCCTGTCCCCCCGCCATCGCCGCCTCTGCACACCCATTCTGCAGGCGACATCGGTGTCTCGCCCGCCCGAACCTCGCGAGGCCCGCTCCACCCCTTTTTCCCGGCGTTCCGTGCGGCCTATTGTACATTGTCGGGCGCTGCCGGGTGTCGCGTGGCCGAAGCGCCGCGGCGGTCCGTTCGTTCGGTCCAATAGTGACTGTCCTGACGGCTGAAGCGCACGGGGAAGAGACGCCATGAAGATCACGGCCTTCGAGACGATCAGACTCGGGGAGTTTCCCAATCTGCTCTGGGTCCACGTCCATACGGACGAGGGATTGGTCGGGCTCGGGGAGACCTTCTTTGGCCCCCGCGCGGTCGAGGCGCAAATCCATGAGACGGTGGCGCCGCTGCTGCTCGGGAAGCCCGCGCTGCAAATCGACCGTCATGCACGGACATTGCAGAACCAATATCTCGGGTTTAGCGGCACGGGAGTGGAGATGCGTGCCGCTTCCGCCGTGGACATCGCGCTGTGGGACCTGTTCGGCCAGGCCGCCGGTCAACCCCTCTATCAATGCCTGGGCGGCCTCTCGCACGATAAGGTCCGCGTCTACAATACCTGCGCCGGCTACCGCTACATCCGTGAAGGCGGCGGACAGAAGACGGGGAACTGGGGCCTCAACCCTGCGACCGCAGGTGGCCCCTACGAAGACCTGGACGCCTTTCTCAACCGGGCTGACGAACTCGCGCACTCCCTGCTCGGGCAGGGCATCACGGCCATGAAAATATGGCCGTTCGATTTCGCCGCCGAGGCGACAGAGGGCCGCTCCATATCGCCGAGCGAACTCGAGAAAGCCCTTGTCCCATTCCGCAAGATCCGCGACGCGGTCGGCAGCAAGATGGACATCATGGCGGAATTGCACTCGCTTTGGACGCCGCCGGCGGCCGAGGTGGTGCTGCGCGCCTTGGAGCCGTTTCAGCCGTTCTGGGTCGAGGATCCGATCAAGATGATCAACGCCGACCTGCTCGCGAGCCTGCGCGCGCGCACCAACGTTCCGATCTGCGCCAGCGAGACAGTCGCGACCCGGCGGGCGTTCCGCGAATTCCTGCAGGCGGACGCGGTGGACGTGGTGATGCTCGACCTCTCCTGGTGCGGTGGCCTCGGGGAGGCAAAGAAAATCGCAACGCTGGCCGAGGCGTGGGGCCGGCCGGTGGCGCCGCACGACTGCACCGGCCCGGTGGTGTTGACTGCCTCGGTGCACTTGTCGCTCAATTGCCCGAACACGTTGGTGCAGGAAATTGTGCGTGCGTTCACCACAGGCTGGTATCGCGAAGTTCTGACCGAACTCCCGGAAATCCGCGACGGCTTTGTCTACCCGATGGCCGGCCCCGGGCTTGGAACGAAGCTGCAGCCTGGGCGATTGACGGCTGCCGACTGCGAGCGCCGCGTTAGCAAAGCCTAGCCGGTGCTCGGCTCACCTGCCTCCGGCCCGGCGATTGCCTGACGCCCCGCCGGAGGGGCGATCGCGCAACCGGACGCCGGACGAAGCGGAGAGGTGGCGATGCTCATCACGCGGCGAAGAACGCTTCTCGGCGCCACCGCAACCGGGCTCAGCCTGGTGTTGGGAGCGCGTCAGGCTCCGGCCCTGATGTTTGAAGGCGTACCGGTCGGCGAGGCGCCCGGCGACGAGGGCTACAAGCACGAACTTTATCATGACGAATACCAAAAGCTGTTTGGCGACTTGGGACGCTGCGGCTGCGGCCACGGCGAGTGCCGCGTCACCGAGTGGCGCAAGACCCAGCTCGACAGCTCACTTGGCTTTGATGTGATCGTGTATCGGGAATGGGTGCCGCTCCAGAACAATTGCTGGATACCGAAACCCGAACAAGTGCCCGCAAAGCTGCGGCGTGAGTGGGCGCATATTTGCGCATACCAACCGCATGCCGACCATCACATGGGGAATATCACGGTCAGTGTGCGATGTGCCCTCATCAACATAAAGGATAACTGAGTTTTCGTGGTCTTCATGCCAAACTGAGCCCTGACCTCGGTGGCTCTGTCATATTGAAAAAGACAGACCGGGTCTCGGCTGGCACTCATCGGCACGATATTGTGCCGGAGTGAGCGTCGCAAATTTGGGGGGGTCGAATCGTGTCCGCGCACGCGCATCAGGCGGCGATGGATCGCGCCGTCAGCTATCTGATCAGCAACTATAACCCGAAAGGGCGGTGGATCGGCTGGTTGATGATGGCTTCGATCATTGTCGAGGCCTGGGATCTCTATTCGATAGCGTTCGTGCTGATCTTCATCCGCGATACCTTCCATCCCACGCCAGCGCTCCTGGGTTTGGCCGCGGCCGGAACGCAGGGTGGCGCCGTCATCGGCGCGCTGCTCGGCGGATGGCTGGCTGACAGGCTCGGCCGCCGTATCGTCTTTCTGTCCACGATGGGGATGTTCGTCATCCTCGCGCTGGCGCAAGCCTTCGTGCCAAACCTCGCGTCGTTGATCATCGTCCGCCTGATCCTGGGCATTCCGCTCGGCAGCGATATCTCCAGCGGCTACACCTACATCATGGAGTCCTTGCCCCGCGGGGAACGCGAGGTCATGGGCAATCGGTGGCAGTTCATGTTCGCGGTGGGTCAAGTGCTGGCGCTCACGATCGTCGCCATCTTCATCGTCGCCGACCTGCCGCACGACGTGATCTGGCGCGTGACCCTCGGCCTCGGTGCGGTTCCTGCCGCCATCATCTTCTATCTGCGCCACGACCTGCCGGAGACTGCGATCTGGCTCATTCGCCGCGGCCGCTTTCGGGAGGCCAAGCAAGTGACCGCGAGCATGTATGGCGATCGCTTGGACATGCTTCCGGACGAGGATGTCCAGGTCGCTCGACCCTCCCCGACGGCATTTCTTGCCGACATCCGCAAGGACCCGATCCGCTGGCGGGCCACGCTATTCGGCTGGATCGCCTGCTTCGCGCAGAGCGGCGAGTTCTCCACTTTCGCCTTTTACCTTCCCGTGTTGTTCGTGATGGTCGGGGTTTCCGGCGTATTGGGGACCACCCTGGTAACGCTCGCGCTCTACATTATCGCGGCGATTTCCGGCTGGATCGGTCCGCTGATTACGCCCAGGATCGGCCAACGCGGGCTCAGCATCGCCGGCTTTGCGATCGTGTTCCTGTCGCTGCTCGTTGCCGCCGCGGCGCTCTATACCGGCCATGTCGCCGTTTTGCCGTTTGCGGCGGCGGCCATGCTTTGGGGCCACTATTGGGACGCGGAAAACGTCGTCACCATTCCCGCGGTGGTCGCGAGGCCGGAATATCGCGGCACCGCCACCGGCTTCGCCTACGTCTTCGTCAAGCTGCCGGCATTCCTGTCGATCTTTCTGTTCCCAGTGTTGTTCTCGGCCATCGGCCAGGCCAACGCGACACTGCTCATCGCGCTCTTTCCGCTGGCAGGGCTGCTCGCCGCGATCTTCATCCTGCCTGAGATCTACGGGTTCGAGCACGACTGACCGGCAGGCGCCGGATGCAGAAACCACGGACGACGTCGTCCGCAGCCCGAGGTCATCGACCAGACGGTTATTAGTTCCCCATCACGAGGCCGCCGTCGATATTCACCGCCTGGCCGGTCATGTAGTCGGAGTCGCGGCTGGCGAGAAAGCTTACCAAGCCGGCCACGTCCTCGGCGGTTTCGGGCCGGCCGAGCGGGATGAGCGCCGTTCTTCGCTTCCAGGCTTCACCGGTCTGCCAGCCCTCAAGGGCGCCCCACTCGGCATCGATCTTTTTCCACATGGGCGTATCGACCGCGCCGGGACAGACGCAATTCGAAGTGATCCTGTGTGCCGCCAGTGCCTGGGCCGCGCTGCGGGTGATGCTGACAACGCCGGCTTTGCTGGCGGCATAATGGGCCATGTTGGCGTTACCGCCGCGATAGGCGGCGATCGAAGCAGTCTGGATCAGCTTGCCGCGCAGCTCGGAGGCCGCGATCGGCGGCTGCTGACGCATGCGTTTGGCGGCGCCTTGCAACACAAAGAAGACAGCTCGCAGGTTGATCGCGAGCATCCGGTCCCACTCCGCCTCAGTGACATCGAACAGCGGCCGGACTTCAGCTATTCCCGCGTTGTTGAGCAGTACGTCGAGGCGGCCCCAGAGCTGATACGCGTGGTCGAGCATGCGCTCGATGTCTGCCGACCGGGTCACATCCGCTTGGACGGAAGCTTGCCCAAGCTCGTCGGCAAGAGCCTTTGCGCCGTCGCCATTCACATCCGCCAACAGCAGCCGCGCGCCTTCGCGTGCCAAGCGCCGCGCAGATGCGGCACCGATGCCGCTCGCAGCGCCCGTGATGAGCGCATGAATGCCGGCGAGGCGATCAGTCATCTGGCGGATCTATTCCGGGGCCGCCGGCCAAGCATTGCGCTGCAGCCGCGGCGCTCGAGATGCATCGAGAACCGGGCGCCCAGTCAACCTGTTCTAGCGGCAAGCGATACAGAAACTGAAAGAGGATGACTTCGGCGGGGCGAACCCGCCGAAGTCTTTGACCAAGGCAGCGCCGCGATCAGCCGGCGCGAACGTAGCCGTAGCGCAGGTTCGAAGGCTCCTTTGCCGCGAACTCGTACTCCTTCTTCAGCTGAGCCAGCTTGTCCTCGGAGTACGCCGGCATCGGCCGCGCATCCGCCGCCTTCAGGTTGAGGCGGTAGAGGCGAGCGGAGTTCAAGCCAAAGATCCCCTGCTTGATCGCGCCGTTGGCACCGCCAAGTGGCGCAAACCCGTATTTCTTCTGCATGTCTTCGGGGACCTCGAGGCGCCGCAACGCTTCGATCTGCCATTGCGGGGACCCGTACCACACGCTGTCGGTACCCCATAAGACGTGATCGGTACCGAGGCCTTTAACCAGCGTTGCGACCAGCGCAGCCGCGAACTTCGGGTGTGCGACGGCAGAGTTGGCGAACGAGGTGCCGATCTCGCCGTAGACGTTGGTGACGCCGTACTTCGCCGGGATATCGGCCAAGTCGGAAGTCCACTTGATGCGGCCGGAGGCCTCGAACTCGGCCCAGGCCTGGTCCGGCAACTCGAGGAACGGGCGCAACGCCGAGTGGTAGATGACGAAGTTCATCTGCGGCCAGTCCTTGGCCGCCTTGCCGACGTCATCGACCGTCGCGTATTGCCACACGCCGGCGAAGGACTTCTCGTAGTCCGGCGGCAGCAGGCCCTTGTGGATGCAGATGGTCGTGATACCCGATTTGACCGCCTTCTCGTAGAACGGATACATCAGCTTCTCGTCATCGAGCCGCCACGGGAATTTGGACGGCGCGAGCGGATCGCCGATCGTGTAGGACTTCCACGAATCCGGCTTGTAGGTCGAGATCGCCTTGTCGACCTCATCCATCCAGCCCGGCTGAGCCGGCGTGATCACGGTGTGAGCGAGAAGACGCCTGGACCCGGCGAAATCGTTGACCATTTCGCGCGCCTTGGCGATCTGCTCGTTGGAGAGGAGCCACCACGACGGATCGTCGAATGGTGCGCCGCTCAACAGCGCCAGCTGGGTATCGCTGTCGTAGTAGATCTCCTTCACGTAGTTGAGGAACTTGTACCTGGCCAAACCAGGCGCCTTCTCGTCCTTGATCTTCGGATTCCAGTGTTCGGCCGCGAAGTCATTCAGGCCAAGCAGTTCCTTGTGGTCGAAATCGTCGCGGATGAAGTGGGTCTGCACGTCGAACACGAACTGCCCGGCGAGGCTCTGTGCTCTCGCCTGGATCATTTCCGGTGTATGTGCTTCGGCCGCGTCGACCTGGAACACGTTGGTCCCGTAGATCTCCTTCATGGCCAGGAAGGCGGCGGCCATGCCGCAGCCGGTCGCCATGAATTGCCGGCGGCTGAGGCCGAGTTTCTTGGCGTTCTCATCGGCAAGCTCGATGATCCGCCGCTCGACACGCTTCTGCGTCTCGCTTTGCGTCGGCGGAAGATACTCACCGTTGGAAACGATCTGTGTCGGTATCGGTGTTGCCGCGGAGGCTTTTTCAGCTCCTGCAACAAGGCGCATTTCTCGGTCGCTAAGCCAACTGCCCATCGTGGTTTCCTCCCTAAAGATGGTTGTTGACCTCGGAAGCTTAGACCTGTCGATTGTGAATGACAATGCAGGTGGAAGGCGAAACGCCAGACCGCGACCGCTCCGCTCAGCCGGCGGCGGGAAGATGCTGCACGCTGCCGTCAGGCAGTGTGGCAAGGGCGCTGACACCGGGAAATGACGCGAGCACGGCTGCGCCGCGCTGCGGCGGCGTAACGTAGAGCGTGGTCGAGAGCGCGTCAGCGATCATCGCGCGGGCGGCAAAGACCGATACCGCGAGATAGCCGTGAGCGCTCGTTCCCGTGGCGGGATCGAAGAGGTGGTGGAACCGCCCGGTCGCCTCGAATTTCGTGCCGTATCCGCCCGAGGTGCACACCGACTCGTCGCGGAGGTCGAGCGCGATGGCGACCTTTTCGGGCTGACGCGGATCGGCAAGACCGGCGCGCCAGAGCCGTCCATTGGCATGGCTGCCTTGCGCACGTATTTCGCTGCAGCCCAAATTGGCAAAAGTGCGATCGCAGCCATGCGCGCGGAGGATGTCAGTAATGCGGTCGGTGACGTAACCCTGCGCGATTCCGTTGAGGGTGACACCCATTCCCGCGCGCGCAAAGGCAATCCGTCGCGGGCCGACTTCGATCGCGCGCCAATCGACGAGCTTGCGCGTGCTTTCGATCACCTGCAGTGGCGGCCCTTCAGGCGGCGGCGCGTCATTGCCGAAAAAATGCGCCGCATAGAGCGTCCATAACGGTTGCACCGTCACATCGAAGGCGCCGTCGCTGAGCGCGGACAAGGCCTGGCATTGCGAAAGCAGCGTGAGCAGATCGATCGACGGGAAATCGAGACGACCGTTACTGTTGAGCTGAGCGATCTCGCTGTCGGCTCGATAGAGAGCAAAGATGCGCTCCAGCCGCTCAATCTCCGCGGCGCATTCACGTGCGATCCGGGCCGCCGTCGCGCCGTCGTCATGATAGAGCAGCAGCTGAGAGGGCGAGCCGAGGGAGGTGCCGGTCCACCGATGAAGGAGAGGCGCGCTGTGCGAACGATCAGCGCCGCAAAGTAGAGGCATGCCCGCCGCGGCCGCCACGATCGTCAGCGCTCGCCGGCGCGACACACCGGTTCCATGCTCGAGCGTTGGCGCGCGGACAGCGCGTTCAGGCGTCATTCGTGCGACGTGGTGCACGCGCTTCACTGCGCGGCTCCGCTATCCAGCGCGTGCTCCAGTATACCCGCGGGCGCTGTTGCCGACTCGCGGCGCTTGCGGCGCCAGACCAGCGGCGGGCAGACGTGATCGTCGTAGTAGGCGACCTGGCAGTCCAGGCAATAGAAGCATTCATTCATGTTGATGACGCCGCTGGGCTTGATCGCGCCGACCGGGCAGACGGTCTCGCAATGGTGGCAGCGGCTGCCGCATTCCGGACGGCGGTGGAGCCAATCGAACATGCGGACGCGGCCGAGGATGGCGAGACCACCACCGAGCGGGCAGGCGAAACGGCAATAGAAGCGCTCGATGAACACGCCTGCCGCGACAATGACCAGCGCGTAGGCGACCATCGGCCATTCGGTCATGAAGCGAAGGATGATGGCTGCTTTGAACGGTTCGACCTCAGTGCCCGTCATCGCCAGTTCCCATGAAAAGAACGAGGTAACGACTAGCCCGAGAAACAACAGATATTTGAAAGCGATGAGGCGGCTCTGCAGCGACGGCGGGATCGTCAGCTGCGGGACGCGAAGCCACCGTGCAGCGTCGTTCGTCAGCTCCTGGAGGGCGCCGAACGGGCAGAGCCAGCCGCAGAACACGGCCCGGCCCCAGAGGAACAGCCCGACCAGCGTAAACGCCGACAGGATCGCAACGAGCGGGTCGGCCAGGAAATAGTCCCAGCGAAAGTCGACAACGAGACTGTGAATGTAGGTCAGCAGGTTGACGATCGTCAGCTGCGCGCCCGCGTACCAGCCGAGCCAGACAAGCGTCCACAGCAGAAAGGCGACCCGCAGAACGCGGTGCAGTCTGCGCCGCCTGCTGATCAGATCCTGTAGGAACAGGATGATGGTCAACGCGGCGAGGCCCGCGCCGAGAATGGCGATGCTCGCCCGGTGCGACGACCAGATAGCCTGCCAGGGCAAACCCTTCTCAGCCGTTTCTGTTTCGGGATCGGGTGCCGCACCGGCACTTGCGCCGTCGGGCGGGCGATTGCCGGCCGGCGCCGCGGCTGCTCTGATGACGTAAGTTTCAGGAAGGTGATACGGAAGATCGAAGCTTGCAAAGCTTGGCGGACTGATAGCGTCGCTGCCCACAAGCACGCGCAACTGCCATGGCTCCAAGGGATCGAAATCGCTCTTGTCCTTGAAAAAGACCAGCGCGCGTTCCGAAAGGTCGGGCGCGTTCTTGGCGTGGAGGAAGGGCAGGGTCTTGATCTGCTTTGGAGATAGCCGGATCGTCCGCTCGCGTTGAATCAGCTGGATGGGGGCGATGGCGTCGGCATGCTCCCAGTCCGCGCCCAAGAAAGAGTACGGGCCGTTTGCGGCGATCAGGATAATTTGTTCGTCGATGCCGCGTCCGGCCGTGTATTGGGCGTACCAGGTCTCGCCCAGCAAATTAATTCCGATGCCCGCCGGCGTCACCAGCGCGGCGTAGAGATCGAGGAAGGTGTCGCCCGGGGCCGCCTGCGGATCGCCGATTTTGCCGCTGGCGCGCACGGAAATCTTGTCGCGAAGCGCGGCGTAGTCGAGATGCAGAT
>Ga0210405_10001179_pt1 | contig 31232 bp, 24 predicted proteins | sample IncBWH11MmetaG_FD_155492 | JGI IMG/M metagenome (GOLD analysis project Ga0210405, IMG submission 155492) | Forest soil microbial communities from Barre Woods Harvard Forest LTER site, Petersham, Massachusetts, United States - Inc-BW-H-11-M | ecosystem: Environmental > Terrestrial > Soil >...
CGCCCGGGAACCGCAGCGAGCAGTTGTTGACCGTGTCCATGGTGATGTAGCCGCGGGCGATGTTGTCGCCGATCAGCTGGCCGGCGCAATTGCCCTTGAGCACCGCCGAAGCATTGCCCGTCAACGCCGCCTCGAGATGGGCGATGAAGAAGGCCGGCAGCGCCGGCGGCGGCAGCTTGCCGGTGCAGCTCGCGAAGTTGATGTCCTGCGAGAAGGAGCCCTTCGGGCTGATGGTGTCGGTCGGATCCTGGCCCGCCGAGGCGGTCTGCGGCAGGTTGCCGTCGACGATGATGTCGCGCAGGTTGACCGACTGCACGTCATACCCGGTCAGGTAGATGTTGAAGTCGAGCACCGGCACCGACAGGTCCGACCACACCACGACGTGTGCGAGGACCGCGGTGGCCGAGGCGTTGTTGACCGAGAACAGCGTGGTCAAGCCGTTGGGGTTGTTGAGATCCACTTCGAAGTAGGGCAGCAGCAGCGTTGCCGCCGGCACCGCGTCGATGGTGCAGATCACCGCCGACATGGGTGCGGCGAGAACCAACGCTCCCACCAGCACGAGACACAAGACCACGCGATTCATCGAGAACCTCCTTTGTTTAGTCGACCGCAATCGGTCAGCGTCGAGCCGACGCAAACTCCTCCCCTGAGGCTGAACGAGACATCAGCAGCCAAGGGCATTCATGAAAACGTCCGTCGTTGGTCTCCTCTCAGGCGTCGGCAAAACGAGTGATCGCCACGAGCAGAGTACGGCTACGCCGGAGCACCCTGCTCAACCCGGCAAACGGCAAGGGCAGGGTGGCGGCGGACAGACGAATAGCGGCGCAAGGATACATCTCCCGCGAGAGCTTTGCAAGGGGTCAAGGGTATCCAGTCTCAGCGGCTGCCCGGGATCACGTGGTTCGCGGCGCAGGCGCTGTCGAGGCGGACCGCCTCGATACCCACCGCGAAGCGGCCGTTGGTCTGGTCGACGGAGATGACGAAGGCCTGGGCCGCCGCCGGATCGACCGGCGGGTTGTTGCCCGCCGCCGCCACCGTCGTGTTCAGGTCGAGATAGATCCAGCCGAAGGGGAAGGGGATCGGCAGCGCGGCGCCGTTGATCGGCGTGATCTGGGTCTCCGCCGGGAACGGGGTGATCGAGGCGGTCGGCGGCTGCGGCGAGAACGGGAAGGTCTGCGGCACCACCGGGTGCTCCTGCTCGTCGAAGATCACGATCCCCTCCTGGCCGAGCGGATACCAGGGCGGCCGCACCCCGGCCGTCGCCGGACAGGTGAAGGGGCCCTGATTGACCTTCGAGTCGCGCCATACCAACAGCATGCTGTTGCCTTCGTAGGAACCGGGTCCGCCGTTCATGTAGCGGCTGCCGAAATTGGTCGCCAGCGGCTCGCGGTTGTCGACCGCGGTCCAGCCCACGTAGCGGCCGTAGAAGGTGTAACGCCCGGCCGTCGAGGTCGCCGGGTTGGTGGCGCTGGCCTCGACGTGCACCAGGTCGCCGCCGAAGAGGAAGTCCGAGTTGCTGCGCATCAGCAGGTAATCGCCCCACAGCACGTTCTGGTTGGTGGCGTCGCCGGTGCCGCCGGCCGCGAAATAGCCGGCGTCCCCCGGGAAGCGCAGCGAGCAGTTGCTCACCGTGTCGACGGTGACGTAGCCGCGGGCGACGTTGTCGCCCAGCGCCTGGCCGGCGCAGTTGCCCTTGAGCACCGCCGAGGGCAGGCCGGTGAGCGCCGCCTGCAGGTGGGCGACGAAGAACGACGGCAGCGGCGGCGGCGGCAGCGCGCCGTTGCAGGTGGCGAAGTTGATGTCCTGCGAGAAGGAGCCCTTGGGGCTGATGGTGTCGCTCGGGTCCTGGCCCGCGGACGCGGTCTGCGGCAGGTTGCCGTCGACGATGATGTCGCGCAGGCTGATGGTCTGCACGTCGTAGCCGGTCAGGTAGACGTTGAAGTCGAGCACCGGCACCGACAGGTCCGACCACAGCACGACGTGGGCGAGCACGGCGGTGGCCGAAGCGTTGTTGACGGAGAACAGCGTGTTGCTGCCCAGCGTGTCGCCCAGATCCACTTCGAAATAGGGCAGCAGCAGGGTCGCGGCCGGCACGGCGTCGACGGTGCAGATGACGGCGCCGGCGGAACGGACGGCCAGCGGCGACAGCAGCAGGGCAGGCAGCAGCACGAGCGCCAGCTTCTTCATCGGGAACCTCCTGGGGACAAACAGCAAGGAACTCCTGAAGTATACCCTACTTACTCTATCTGCAACTGCTGCTACCTGCGGTTGGCGGCTGCTGCTACCTGCGGTTGGCGGCGAGCACCCGCTTGCGCAACCGGACCGCGACCGGGGTCACCTCGACCAGCTCGTCCTCGCGGATGAACTCGAGCGCCTGCTCGAGGTTCATCAGCCGCGGCGGGATCAGCCGGATCATGTCGTCCGATCCCGAGGCGCGCATGTTGGAGAGCTTCTTTTCCTTGGTGACGTTGACGTCGAGGTCGTTGCCGCGGGCGTGCTCGCCGATCACCATGCCCTCGTAGACCTCGTCGCCGGGCGACAGGAACAGGATGCCGCGCGGTTGCAGGTTCTCGATCGAATAGGCGGTGGCGCGGCCCAGGCGGTCGGCGACCAGGGTGCCGGTGGCGCGGTGCTCGATGTCGCCCTGCCAGGGCTCCCAGCCGTCGAACAGGTGGTTGAGGATGCCGGTGCCGCGGGTCTCGGTCAGGAACTCGGTGCGGAAGCCGATCAGGCCGCGCGACGGCACGCGGAACTCCATGCGCACGCGGCCCGAGCCGTGATTGCTCATCTTCATCATGCGGCCCCGCCGCACCCCCATCGTCTGGGTCACCGCGCCGATGAACTCCTCGGGGCAATCGATCACCAGCATCTCCATCGGCTCGCGCAGCACGCCGTCCTGGGTGCGGGTGATCGCCTGGGGCTTGCCCACCGACAGCTCGAAGCCTTCGCGCCGCATCATCTCGATCAGGATCGCAAGCTGTAGCTCGCCGCGCCCCGAGACGCGGAAGGCGTCCGCCGAATCGGTGGGCTCGACACGGATCGAGACGTTGATCAGGCGCTCGCGGTCAAGGCGTTCCTTGAGCTTGCGCGAGGTGACGTGCTTGCCCTCGCGGCCGGAGAACGGCGAGTCGTTGATCGACAGCACCATGGTGATGGTGGGCTCGTCCACCTGGATCGGCGGCAGCGGCCGCGGGTCCTCGCGGTCCGACAGCGTCTCGCCGATCTGCACCTCCTCGAGGCCGGCGACCGCCACGATGTCGCCGGCCGCCGCCGTTGCCACCTCGATGCGGCGCAGCCCATCGTAGCCATACAGCACGCTCACCTTGGCCGGCGCCACCTCGCCGTCCAGGCGGCAGATCGAGATCTCCTGCCCCTTGCGCACGCTGCCGTTGAACAGCCGGCCGATCGCCAGCCGGCCCACGTAGTCGTCGTAGTCGAGGTTGGTGATCAATAGCTGCAACGGCACGTCCGGGTCGTAGCAGGGCGCCGGCACCGTCTGCAGGATGGCCTCGAACAGCGGCGCCAGCGTCTCGTCCGGACCGTCCGGCGTCCGCCGGCAGGTGCCGGCGCGGGCGTTGGCGTAGAGCACCGGAAAGTTCAGCAGCTCCTCGCCGGCGTCGAGATCGATGAACAGGTCGAAGATCTCGTTGAGCACCTCGGCCGGACGGGCGTCGGCGCGATCGATCTTGTTGATCACCACGATCGGCGGCAGCTCGGCCTCGAGCGCCTTCTTGAGCACGAAGCGGGTCTGCGGCAGCGGACCTTCCGAGGCGTCGACCAGCAGCAGCACGCCGTCCACCATCTCGAGCGTGCGCTCGACCTCGCCGCCGAAGTCGGCGTGGCCGGGGGTGTCGACGATGTTGATGCGGGTGCCGCGATAGAGGATGGCGGTGTTCTTCGCCATGATGGTGATGCCCTTCTCGCGCTCGAGGTCGATCGAGTCCATCACCCGCTCGGCCACGGTCTCGTGCTTGCCGAAGATGCCGCTCTGCCAGAGCATCGCATCGACCAGCGTGGTCTTGCCGTGGTCGACGTGGGCGATGATCGCCAGGTTGCGTACGTCGTCTCGTTGCTGCATCGCAGACTATCCTCGACGGCCTCTCGGGAGATGAACGGCACGTGCGGGCCGGCGGGAGGACCCGCCGCCCCAGGGGGAGGTGGAGGATACCACAAGCATGGATCTTGCTTGCACTTGGGCGGACACCCGGGCGGACACCGGCGCGCCGGCGCCGCCGAACCGAGGACGAAAGGAAGATGAGGCGCGCTGGATGAGTGGGATCCGCGGGATCGGCAGGATCAGCATCAGCACCAGGATGAGAGCGATCGGCGGCCGCCTGGCCGACGTCGCGGCCGTGGCGACCCTGGCGACCCTGGCGACATTCGCCGGACGGCCCGCGCACGCCGCCGCCGCCCCGGCCAAAAAGCCCCGCGCCGCCCGCACCGCCGCCGCATCGGCAGGCGAGACGCTGACCTACGGCCGTTTTGGCAAGGTCGCGCTGGTCCACCTGACGCCCCACCCCCGCCAGGTCGTTCTCTTCTTCTCCGGCGACGGCGGCTGGAACCTCGGCGTCGTCGACATGGCCAGGACGCTGGCGCGGATGGATGCGCTGGTGGTGGGGATCGACCTCCCGCACTACCTCGCGACGCTGGCGAAGTCCAAGGAAGCCTGTTCCTATCCGGCGAGCGACGCCGAGCTGCTGAGCAAATACGTGCAGAAGAAGCTCGGCTTCCCCACCTACACGCCGCCGGTGCTGGTCGGGTATTCCTCCGGCGCCACCCTGGTCTACGCGCTGCTGGTGGAGGCGCCGCCCAATACCTTCAAGGGCGCCCTCAGCATGGGGTTCTGTCCCGACCTGCCGCTGACCAAGCCATTCTGCGCCGGCCACGGCCTCACCTGGGGGCCCGGACCGAAGGGCAAGGGCTACAGCTTCAAGCCCACCGGCACGCTCGAGCAGCCCTGGGTGGCTTTCCAGGGCCTCATCGACCAGGTCTGCTCGCCGCAGGACGTCGAGGCCTACGTGCGCCAGGTGAAGAACGGCGAGGCGGTGATGCTGCCCAAGGTGGGCCACGGCTTCTCGGTGGCGGCCAACTGGGAGGCGCAGTTCAAGGAGGCGTTCCAGCGCATCACCGGCGCCGGCGAGCCCGGCGCCGCGTCCACCGCCGCGACGGGCGCCACCGGGGCCGCGGGACACGCCGGATCGGCCGGACCCGCCGGCGGCCCTGGCGCCGCGCCGCGCCGGCCGGCTTCCGCCGCGGGTCCGGCGGGCGCCGCGGCCCCGGGGCTGGCGGACGTCGGCGACCTGCCGCTGGTCGAGGTGCCGGCGAAGCAGCCGTCCGGCGGGCTGCTGGCGGTGATCGTCTCCGGCGACGGCGGCTGGGCCGGCATCGACCGCGAGGTGGCGGACGAGCTCGCCGGCAAGGGCGTGCCGGTGGTCGGGCTCAACTCGCTGCAATATTTCTGGAGCGCCCGCACGCCCGCCGGCGCCGCCGCCGACCTGCAGCGCATCGCACGCCATTACCTGGCCGCCTGGGGGCGGCAGGAGCTGCTGCTGGCAGGCTATTCCCTCGGCGCCGACGTGCTGCCGTTCATGGCCAACCGGCTGCCCCCGGACCTCATGGGCCGCGTGCGGCTGGTCGTGCTCCTCGGCCCCAGCCGCCGCACCAGCTTCCAGTTCCACCTCACCGACTGGTTGGGAGGCGGCGACGGCGGCGACCTGCCGGTGCTGCCCGAGGTGGTCAAGCTGCGCGGCAAGCCCTTGCTGTGCCTCTATGGTCAAGAGGAGCGCGACAGCCTGTGCACCCAGCTCGGCGGGCTCGGCAAGGCGGTCTCCTTCCAGGGTTCCCATCACTTCGGCGGCGCCTACGCGTCGCTCGCCGACCGCATCCTCGCCGAGGTCGGGCCGGCGGTCGCGCACCGGTGAACGTCGCCACCCGAGCCGGGATCGCCGCCCTGGCGGCCTTCGCCGCCTGCACCACCGCCGCGGCGCCGACCTGGGCGGCGCCGCCGGCGGTCGAGCACCAGACCTACGGCCGCTTCGGCCAGGTCTCCATCTACCGCCGCCTGCCGGTCCCGAGCGGGGTCGTGGTGCTGATTTCGGGTGAGGGCGGCTGGGATGCGCGGGCCGAGGAGCTGGCGCGCAACCTCGAGTCGCTCGACGCACTGGTCATCGGGCTCGACCTGCCGTACTACCTGCGCAAAATGGACCGCCTTACACAGGACTGCTCGTATCCTGCCGGCGACCTCGAGATGCTGAGCAAGCTGGTGCAGAAGAAGCTCGAGCTGCGCGCCTACACGCCGCCGGTGCTGGCCGGCTTCGGCGCCGGCGCCACCGTCGCCTACGGCGCGCTCGCCCAGGCGCCGAGCGGCACTTTCGCCGGCGCCATCAGCCTCGGCTTCTGTCCCGACCTCGAGGTGAGCCACCCGCTGTGCCCGGGACGCGGCCTCGTCTCGCAGCCGCTGCCGGGCGGCGAAGCCTACCGGCTGCAGCCGGTAGGCGGCGTCGATCAGCCCTGGCTGCTGGGGCCGGCGGTATCCGCCGGCGGCGCCGGCGGCGCTGGCTTCGTGAGCTGCAAAGCCCCCCTGGCGGAGGACGGCTTCGCCGCCAAGATCAAGGGCGCCGCGGTGATCGCGCCGCCGAAGGGCAGCGGCCACCGCCAGGCCTCGCCCGAGCTGCGCGCCGCCTCGGGCCTGAAGCAGGCCTACCTGCGGGCGCTCAACGCCGCCGACCTCGCGCACGCTCCCGAGAGTCAGGTGCGCCGGTCGCTCGCCGAGCTGCCGCTGCTCGAGCTGCCGCAGCCGGGCTCGACCGGCGACACCATGGCGGTCATCGTCTCGGGCGACGGCGGTTGGGCCGGGCTCGACCGGGACGTGGCCAGCCTGCTGGCCGATCGCGGCATCCCGGTGGTGGGGCTCAACACGCTGCAATATTTCTGGACGCCGCGCAGCCCGGAGGGCGCGGCCGCCGACCTGGCGCGCATCCTCCGGACCTACCTCGCCGCCTGGAAGCGCAAGGACGCGCTGCTCATCGGCTACTCCCTCGGCGCCGAGGTGCTGCCGTTCATGGCCAACCGGCTGCCCGCCGATCTGCTGTCCAGGGTGCGGCTGGTGACCCTGCTCGGCCCGGGCCGCAGCACCAGCTTCGAGTTCCGGCTCAGCGAATGGCTGGGCCACGGCGGCGGCGAGAACCGGCCGGTGGCGCCCGAGGTCACCAGGCTCAAGGGCAAACCGGTGCTGTGCGTCTATGGCAGCGGTGAGAAGGCCACCAGCCTGTGCACCATCCTGGCGCCGGCGCTCGCCGTCAGCGTCGCCCTCCCCGGCGCCCACTATCTGGGCAGCAATCCGCGGGCGGTGGTGGTGACGATCCTGCGCCAGCTCAACGGCGGGCCGGCGCCAGGCGCCGGCGCCGAGCCGGCCGCCAAGCCGGGCGGCGGCGCCGCCGACAAGCCCGCCGAGCCCGGCAAGAAGGGCGGCCATCCGCCACCGCCACCGCCCGCCGCCGGCCAACCGGCACCCGGAGCGAGCGCGCCGCCGGGCACCAATCCACCGGCTCCCCCACCGGCTCCCGGAGCGGGGCCGCGGTGAGGCCGGCCGCCGCAACCGCCGTCACCGTGGCGGCACTGGCGGCCGTGGTGGCGCTGGCGGCGCTGGCGGCGCTGGCGGCACTCCCGGCGCTCTCAGCGCTGCCGGCACTGCCGGCGGCCACCGCGATGCCGGCGGCCACCCCGCCCGGCGGCGCCGCCGCCACCGCGCCGCTTGCCGAGGAGACCACTCAGTACGGCCGCTTCGGCGCTCTCCACCTGCTGCGGCCGGCGCCGCACCCGGCCAACGTCGTGCTGTTCTTCTCCGATGAGGCCGGCTGGGACGACGCCGCCGAGCGGCTGGCGCGGAGCCTGGCGGCGCAGGACATGCTGGTGGTGGGGATCGACACCCGCCATTACCTGCAACGCGTCGCCGAGCAGCACGACAGCTGCGCCTATACGGCGGGCAGCCTCGAGAACTTGAGCAAGGTGATCCAGAAGCGCCTTGGCTTTCCGGGCTACGTGCACCCGCTGCTGGCGGGCCATGGCAGCGGCGGCGCGCTTGCCTATGGCGCGCTCGCCCAGGCGCCGGCCAGGACCTTTCGCGGCGGCATCGGGCTGGCGCTCTGCCCAAACCTGGCGGGTGGGCGGCCGCTCTGCCCCGGCCACGGGCTCGCCATGCGGCCGGCGCCGCAAGGCGGCTTCACGCTGCTGCCGGCGCCGGGCATCGAACAACCCTGGGTTGCCGTGTCGGGGGCAGCCGACCGCCGCTGCCCGGCGGCCGCGGCGGCGGCGCTGGCACAAGCGCTCCCGGCGGGCTCGGCGGTGACTCTCGCCGGCGTCGACCATGCTTTCGCGCAGCCGGTGCGCTGGCAGCCGGCGCTGCGCCAGGCGATCGACCGCATCCTGGCGGCGGCCACCGCGCGGCAGGGCGCGGCATCCCCGCCGGCCGCCGCCGAGACCGCCGGTTCGCCGGCCCTGCCCGGCCTGCCGGTGATCGAGATGCCCAGCCCCGGCGCGCCGGCCGGGCAGCCGCTGGCGGTGATCCTTTCCGGTGACGGCGGTTGGGCCAGCGTCGATCGCGAGGTGGCCAAGGTGCTGGCCGGCCGGCGCGGCGTGCCGGTGGTGGGGCTCGATACCCTGGAGTACTTCTGGAACGCCCGCACGCCCGATGCGGCGGCGGCCGACCTGCAGCGGCTGCTGCGCCATTACCTGGCGGCGTGGAAACGCGACCGGGTGCTGCTCGTCGGCTATTCGCTGGGCGCCGACGTGCTGCCGTTCCTGGCCGACCGCCTGCCGGCCGACCTGCTGCAGCGGGTCAGCCTGATCGCGCTGCTGGGGCCGAGCCACACGACGCCGTTCGAGATCCGGATCAAGGAGAACAAGGCCGCGGAGCTGCCGGTCAAGCCGGAGGTGCTCAAGCTGCGCGGCCGCCCGGTGCTCTGCGTCGCCGCCGCCGGCGAGGAAGACAGCCTGTGCTCGGACCTCGGCCCCGAGCTCGCCCGCAAGGTCGAGCTGCAGGGCTCGCACGCCTTCCAGGGCGACTACGAGCAGCTCGCCGATCGCATCCTCGCCGCCGCCCAGCGCGCCGCCGCCGGCGGCCGGTAGCCTGGCAGCTCAGGACGACTCCCCCTCACACCCCCGCTTCGGGACAGTTTCGTTCTGGTAAAGCGGCCCGCCTGCTCTCAGGGGTGGATCTTCTTGCGCTCCTCGAGCATGGCGACGAACTTCGCCAGGCGCCGCGCCCGCGTCTCGGGCCGCTTGGCCTCGTGCAGGCGATAGAGGATCGCGTAACGGTTGGCGCTGTCCAGGGTGTCGAAGAACTCCCTGGCGGCGGCGTTGTTCGCCAACTCGCGCCGCAGGTCGTCCGGCACCGGCGCGGTGCTCTGGGCGTGGTAGGCCGCCTCCCAGCGCCCATCCGCCTTGGCCCGTTCCACCTCGCTCAGGCCGGCGGTCTGCATGTCGCCCTTGGCGATCAGCGCCGCGGCGCGTTCGCGGTTGATCCTGGACCAGGGACTCCGCGGCCGGCGCGGCGTGAACCGCTGCAGCCAGTGAGCGTCGTCGAGCTTGCCCTTCTGGCCGTCGATCCAGCCGTAGCAGAGCGCGCCGTCGATGGCATCGGAATAGGTGACGGTGACGATGCCGGAGCCCTGCTTGGCGATCATCAGCCAGACTCCGGACGAGCTCGCGTGATGCCCCGCCAGCCAGGCCTCCCAGGCGGCGCGGGACGGAAACGAGAGGCGCGGATCCTGGTCGATGCTCATGCGTCGCCGGCTCGCGGGCGCTCGCCGCCTGCCATCAGCTCGAGTGTCCGTCCTCGGGCGGCGGCGGCTCTTCCATGCCCACCGAGAACATGCGCTCGAGGTTGTACCGCGAGTAGACGCGGAAGGCGATCAGGGTCTCGGTCTTGACGATGCCGTCGATCTGCAGCATCTGATTGGTGACCGCCGTCGCGATCGCGTCGTTGTCGGCAACCCGCGCCACCGCCACCAGGTCGTACTGGCCGGCGACCGAGTAGACCTCGGTGATGGCGGTGAGCTCCACCAGCTGCTGCGCCACCTCGTTGACCTTGGACTTCTCCACCACCAGCAGGATCACCGCACTGACCATGAAAGCCCCCCACGGATGCCTACGGGCCTCCGGGCCTGCCGCCATTCAGGACTGCCGGAGCCTTCGCAGGTCGACTTTACAACATCCGCGGGCCGCGCCCGGCCCGGCGCCGGTGCCGCGATGCTAGTGTCCGCTCGTGCATGACAGCCACCTGCCGCCGGACCTGTTCGCGGCCACCCTGAGGCTGCTCGAGGAGCTCACCGCCATCTCCTCGGCCAGCGGCGACGCCGCGGGGCTCGAGCGCATGGCGGCACGGCTGGCCGCCGAGCTCGCGGCACGCGGCCTGGTGGTGGAGGTGCGGCAGGGACTCGGAGACGCGGGCGACAAACCGCTGGCGACTCCGGCCAGCGGCGGCGGCTCGCTGCCCGTGGTCCTGGCCAGAGGTCCGGCGACGGCGCAGGCGGCGGCGGTGCCGGAGGCGCCGGCGGACGCCGGCAGGCTGCTGCTCATCGGCCATTTCGACACCGTGCTGGCCGCGGCGGCGCCACGGCGGCTCGGCGACCGCCTGGTGGCCACCGGCGCCATCGACATGAAGGGCGGCCTGGCGACCCTGTTCGGCGCCCTCGACCTGCTTGCCCGCCGCGGCGTGGCGCCACCCGCCGGCCTGCTGGTGGTGGCGGTGCCCGACGAGGAGGTCGGCGGCGAGCTGTCGCGTGCGGCGGTGGCGCGCTGGGGCACCGCGGCCCGGGCGCTCTGGGTGCTGGAGCCCGGCGAGCCGGGCAGCGAGCCGGGAGCCGAGACCCTGGTGGGGGGACGGCGCGGCCTCTTCGATTGGCGCCTCGAAGCGCGCGGCAGGGCGGCGCACTCCGGCCTTCACCTGGCCGCCGGGCGGTCCGCCCTGCTGGCCGCCGCCCGCTGGTGCCTGGCGGCGGTGGACGGCGCCGGTGCCGGCGCGATGCATGCTGCGGTCGCCGGTGCACTGCCGGCAGCCGGCGGCTGCGGGCCGGCCGGCGGCGAGCCCACCAGCGACAGCGCCACCACCGTCAACGTCGGCCGGCTGGTGGCGGGCGACGCCAGCTTCGTCACCGACCTCGGCGCGGCGCACGCCTGGCTGGGCACCGAGCGCCAGCTCAACGTCGTCCCCGACCGCGCCGTCGCCGAGGGGGAGGCTCGCTTCGCGAGCGCCGCCGCCGGCGCGGAGATCGCCAGGAGCCTCAGCGCGTTGGCCGCCGCGGTCGGCGCCGCCACCGGCACCGAGCTCACCTTCATCCCCGGTCCGACGATCCCGCCGGTCGAGGCGCGCGGCCCGCAGCGGCGCTGGTGCGACCGCGCGGTGGCGCTCGCCGCCGCCCACGGCTGGCGCCTCGAGGTCGAGCGGGAGCGCGGCGGCATCTCCTTCCCCAACTTCCTCCCCGAGCCGGGGCGCATCCCGGTGCTCGACGGCCTGGGACCGATCGGCGGCGGCATGCACACCCGCGACGAGAACGTCGACCTGGCCTCGCTCGCCCGCCGCATCGTGCTGCTCGCCGACCTGCTGGCCGAGGAGGCCTCGAACAGCGGCGCCGGATGACCGGATTCCGGCAATCTTCTATGGGCTCCACTTTCGAGACGGTCTGCCAGCTGGCGCTCGCGCTATCCGGCGGTCCTCGTCCGGCTGTCGAGCATTCGCCGGGACGACCTGCGCCAGCTCCTGGAGGAGGCCTGGCGGGGAGTCGCGCCCAAGCGCCTGGTCGCGGCGTTCGACAGCGAACACGACGAGGCACGCCGCGTCGAGGGCGGGCCGCAGGGACCTTGACGCCTCCACCCGCCTGCTGGCACCGGCAATGCCCGCGTCACTGCCGGCCGATCGCGGCGGTCGCCTGCTCCATCTGCAAGCGGCTCAGGGCGCGGAGCGGCAGATTGCGGAACAGATCGATCCGGCGATAGATCTCGGTCGCCGCCCTGCGGAAGGCCTGTCGCCGGCCTCTGGGCGTGCCGGTGTACGCCGCCGGATCCTCCGTCCCCCAGTGCGCGAGGATCGGCTGGCCGGGCCAGAACGGGCAGCTCTCGCGGGCCTGGTCGCAGACGGTGATCACGAAGTCGAAGGTCTGGCCGCGGAGCTCGTCCCATGACTTGCTGCGGGCGCCCGTTGCATCGACGTCGTAATAGTCCCTCAGCACCTCGAGCGCCATGGGATGCACCGCTCCCCTGGGATGCGACCCGGCGCTGAAGGTTTCGAAACGGCCGCCGTCGAGCTTGCGCATCAGGTACTCGGCGATGATGCTCCGGGCCGAGTTGCCCGTGCAGAGGAACAGGATCTTGAACCTGCCGTCGCGAGGTTGGTCCACGGGTCGCTCACCTGGCGGTCGCGGCCGCCGGCTTCCTCGCGCGCACGAAAGCGGCCATGATGCGGCCCTCGACCTCGGTGGCCAGGAGCTCGGCGTCGAGGCCCGCGCTGGCCAGGAAGTCCCGGGCGTCCGCGAGCTGGTAGATGCGGGTCGGCTCGATCTCGGCAGCCTCGAAACCGACCTCGGCCAGCAGGCGCTCGAGCTCCGTCTCCTCGAGCGCTCCGGCGACGCAACCCACCCACAGCTCCAGGCTGCGGCGCACCGCCGCCGGCAGCGCGCCACGCACCACCACGTCCGAGACCGCGAAGCGGCCTCCCGGCCTGAGCACCCGGAAAGCCTCCGACAGCACCCGCCGCTTGTCGCTCGAAAGGTTGATCACGCAGTTCGAGATCACCACGTCGACCGCCGCGTCGGGCAGCGGAATCGCCTCGATCTCGCCGCGCAGGAACTCGACGTTCTCGACCCCCGCCCGGCGCTGGTTCGCGCGCGCCAGCGCCAGCATCTCTTCGGTCATGTCGAGCCCGTAGACCTTGCCGGCCGGACCCACCCGCCGCGCCGACAGCAGCACGTCGATGCCGCCGCCCGAGCCCAGGTCCAGGACCACCTCGCCCGGCGCCAGCTCGGCCAGCGCGGTGGGATTGCCGCATCCCAGCGAGGCGCGCAGCGCCGCCTCGGGGATCGCCGCCGCCTGCTCCGCGCCATAGAGGTCGGAGGTGATGGGATCGCCGCCGCCGCCGGCGCAACCACAGCCGCCGCCTGCCGCGGACGTCCCGCAGCACCCGGCGGCCTCCTCGCCGTCCCGCGCCGCCCGTGCGGCGCGTCCGTATTTCTCCTGAACCAGGCTCTTGAGGCTATCGTCGACGCTCATCGCAGCTCCTTTCGCAGGGGTGAAACCGGGCAGCACGCCGGCGCCGCGGAGGACCGCACCCGGCCCAGGAACGCCCCGGTCTCGCGCAACGCCGCCGCGTCCAGCGCGTAGTAGGACCACCGCCCCTCGCGCCGGTGGGACACCAGACCGGCGTCCTTCAGCACCTTGAGATGGAACGACAGCCGGGATTGGGCCAGGTCCAGATGCGCCGTCAGCTCGCAGACGCAGCGCTCGCCCCCCCGCAGCAGGTCGAGGATCTCGAGGCGGATCTCGTCGCCGAGCGCGTAGAACCGCCGTGCCAAGAGCCGCGCGTCCCAGCGCCCGGTCGCCATGATCGGGATATTACATCAAGATTTCTTGATGCGTCAAAGCCGATTCGGACTGACTCGGGCCGACCCTGGCAAGGTCGCTCGGGCGCCGGCGCCCGGCCGGCGCCCGGGCTTCTCAGTCCTCGAAGTCGTCGGGGAGCTCGGTGGCGGCGGTGACGGCCGCGGCGGTAACCGCGGTCGCAGCCTGCCGTCCCGGCGTGTCGAAACGGTCCTCGGCCGTCGCCGCCGCGCGCTCCGGCGGCGGCCAGACAGCGCTGGCGGCCGCGGCCTCCCGCTCGCCGCCGAAGCTGACGATCTGGTCCCAGACGCGGGCGAGTTGGTCGCCGAAGATCACCACCAGGTCGCCGGCCCGCGCCGTCGCGAGCGCCTTGGCGACCGCCGCCTCCTCGCTCTGGATCTCGGGCGCGATGGCGTCGGCAGGGAAACCGGCCGCCACCAGGCCGCGCCGCAGCAGCTCCCCGACCTCCCCCGGCGGGCGGCCGCGGCGGTTGTCGTCCTCCCTCACCAGCACCAGGTCGAACGCCGGCGCCGCGGCGGCGGCGAGCTCCGCGATGTCCTCGTCGCGGCGGTCGCCGGGCGCCGCGATCACCCCGATGCGCCGCCCGTGCACCGTCAGGCCGCGGATCAGGCGCGTCATCGCCTGCATGCCGTGGGCGTTGTGCGCATAGTCGAGCAACACCCGGAAAGGGTGCTCGTTGTAGAAGTTCATCCGCCCCGGCGTCTGGAAGAAATCGGCGGTGAAGGTGCGCAGCCCCTGACGGATGTTCTCCACCCCGATGCCCATGCCGTGCGCGATGGCGGCGGCGAACATGGCGTTCTGGATGTTGTGGATCGCATGGCCCTCCACCGTGGCCGGCACCTGCCGCGCCGGCAGCAGCGGCACCAGCTCGCCGCCCCGGTAGAGCACGATCATGCGGCCGGAGAGCCCCTCTTCGAGCGACACCGCGGCGCCGCGCTCGTGGCGCACGTGCGCCGCGACCTTCTCGTTGCGCGGATCCATGGTGACGTAGATCGGCCGCCCCGGGCTGTGGCGCGCCATCCGCACCACCCGCGGATCGTCGGCGTTGAGCACGCAGTAGTCCCGCGCCACCTCGACGATCACCTGCTTGACCCGCGCCAGGTCGTCGAGGCTTTCGATGCCGCCCATGCCCAGGTGGTCCGAGGCGACGTTGAGCACCGCGCCGACGCTGCACTTGCGCCAGCCCAGCCCGGTGCGCACGATGCCGCCGCGCGCCGTCTCGAGCACCGCCGCATCCACCGTCGGGTCACGCAGCACCAGGTGGCTGGCCCACGGGCCGGTCATGTCGCCCTTGACCGTCAGCACGCCGTCGATGTACACCCCGTCGCTGGTCGCCATGCCGACGGTGTAGCCGGAGAGCTTGAGGATGTGGCCCACCATGCGGGTGGTGGTGGTCTTGCCGTTGGTGCCGGTGATGGCGGCGATCGGGATGCGGTACGGCGTGCCGGCCGGGAACAGCATGTCGATCACCGGGCCGGCGACGTCGCGCGGCGTGCCCTCGGTGGGGGCGGTGTGCATGCGGAAACCAGGCGCGGCGTTGATCTCGACGATCGCCCCGCCGACCTCCTTGTGGCTGCGCGAGACGTCGGGCGAGATGAAATCGACGCCGCCGACGTCGAGGCCCAGGGCACGCACGCCGCGTTCGGCCATGATGCGGTTGTCGTAGTGGATGGTGTCGGTCTGGTCGATCGAGGTGCCGCCGGTGCTCAGGTTGCCGGTCGAGCGCAGGTAGCAGACCTGCCCATCCGGCAGCACCGACTCCGGCGTCAGGCCGGCCTCGGCGAGCAGCCGCAACGCCTGGTCGTCGAGCTCCAGGCGGGTGAGCACCTTCTCGTGGCCGACCCCGCGCCGCGGGTCCTGGTTGACGATCTCGACCAGCTCGGCGACGCTGTGGCGGCCGTCGCCGGCGACGTGCCCGGGCACCCGCTGCGCCGCCGCCAGCAGCTTGCCGTCGACCACCAGCAGGCGATAGTCGTTGCCCTCCTGGAAGGTCTCGACGATCACCGCCGAGGAGTACTCGGCGGCCAACTCGAACGCCGCCCGCACCTGCTCGGCGGTGCGCAAGCCGATGCTGACCCCCTTGCCGTGATTGCCGTCGAGCGGCTTGACCACCACCGGATAGCCGAGCGACGCGGCCTCCGCCATCGCCTCCTCGGCGTCGTAGACCCGCAGCTGGCGCGGCACCGGCAGGCCCAGGTCGGCGAGGATCTGGTTGGTGAGCCGCTTGTCGGAGGCGATCTCCACCGCGGTGTGGCGGGTCTCGCTGGTGATCGTCGCCTGGATGCGGCGCTGGAACTTGCCATGCCCCAGCTGCACCAGCGAGCGGTCGTTGAGCCGCATCCAGGGGATCTCGCGCTCCTCGGCGGCGCGCACCAGCGCCCCGGTCGAGGGGCCGAAGGCGCGCCGCTGCGCCAGGCGCACCAGCCGCTCCAGGCGGGCGGCGAAGTCGAACGGTCCCGGGTCGCTGGCCTCCCGCTCGGGCGGCAGCAGGTGGTGGATGACCGCCAGGCCCAGCTCGCCGGCGGCGCTGCCCACCGCCTCCTCGGCGAAGCTGTAGATGACGTGGTACTGGCCGGCAGGCAGCCCCTCGCTGCGTGTCTTGCCATAGGTGACCGGCGTGCCGGCGAGGCATTGCAGCTCGATCGCCACGTGCTCGAGCACGTGCCCGAGCCAGGTGCCCTCGTCTTCGCGCAGACGGCGCACGAAGCCGCCGGGCTCGCCGTAGGAGCACGAGTGCTCCTGCAGGGTCGGGATCAGCGCCAGCAGCCGCTCGTTGAACCCGGGCAAGCGCAGCGTCGGGTACTCCTCGAGCTCGCCCAAGTCCACCCGCAGCCGGATCACCGGACCCAGCGCATATAGGTTGGGGCCGCGGTAGACCCGCGTCTCGAGGATCTTCATCGCCGGGTCACCGGTCGCCGGATCACCATCGCCGGGTCATCCTGCCGGCTCACCGGTCGCCCCGGTCGGCAGTGCGCTCGGCGAGCGTGCCGCCACCGCCCTCGCGCTCGGCGGCGGCGATCGTCTGGCCGTTCCCGGGCGCCGCGCCGGCCCGCTCGCGCTCCGCCATCTCGAAGCGATCGATGGGGTCCAGCCGGACCGTGCCCTGGGGCGGCGGGTGTGCGGCGCGGCGGTCGACGTCGTAGCGGCAGCCGGAGGTCAGCACGTCGAGCTTGACGCCCAGCATGGCGAGCGGCTGGCCGCGGTGCGCGGCATGGCTGTCGGTGTAGCGCAGGTCGTGGGCGTCGACGACGGTCACCGCGCCCGCCCCCAGCACGCGCAGCGAGCCCTCGGCGTCGATCACCGCCGCGGTGTCCTCGTCGATGCCGACCCCCAGCAGGCCGGGGTGGTACGAGAGCGCGGTGAGCAGGCGGCCGAGCCGGTCGCGGCGCCGGAAGTGCTGGTCGATCACCAGCTGGGGCGCGAGGCCCAGGCCCGGAGCCAGGTGCACCAGGCGGCGCCGCGGCGTGGCACCGCTGTCGCCCAGGGCGATCATGTGCTGGGAGAGGAAGGCCGCGCCGGCGCTGGTGCCCGCCACCACCATCCCGGCGGCGTGGCGGGCGCGGATCGCCGCCGCCACCTCGGTGCCGCCCAGCGCCGACGACAGCCGCAGCTGACCGCCGCCGGTGATGAACAGCCCGGTCGCGTAGTCGAGCAGCTCGTGCGCCTCGGCCCCCGCCGCCATCGCGTCCTCGCGGCTGGCGATGCGCAGCACTTCGACGCTCTCGGCGTTGAGCGCATAGAACAGGTCGGCATAGCGCTCGCCGGTCTCCGGCACCTCCGAGGCGGTGGCCAGCACGACCAGCGAAGCGCTCGAACCGCCGGCCACTTCCAGGAAGTAGCGCAGGATGGTGCGTTCGCGCACCTTGTCCTCGGCGCCCCCGATGGCGATCAGCGGCCCCGGCTTGCCGGCGGCCTGCGGCGGCAGCATCTCCATCGGCGTTCCTCCTCCCCTACCTCCTCGTGCGCGGCCTGAAATGCTAGCACGCGGCCCCCGTGCGGTCTGGTGTACGCTGCACGCCGCGCTCCCCGGCGCTCGACCGGGAGGACGGCATGCGGCTCCACGACTCCCGCCGGCTCACCGGACCGAACCTGCTCTCGCGGCGCCCCGGCGCCGTGATCGACGCCGCCCTCGCAGACGCCGAGGCGGAGGCCGCGGTCGGCGCCTGGTTGCGGCAGGCCCGCCGCATGCTCGACGCCGTGGGCTGGCGCGAGCAGGAGCTGGCGGTGCGTCGCTTCGGCGCCGGCGCCAGCCTCTATCTGAGCGCCCCGGTGGACGCGCTCTACGCCGCCACCGAGATCGACGAATGGGCGGCCGCGGCCGCCGCCGCCGAGGTGAACGGCGCCGGTGAGCCGGACGCCGCCGGCTTCGCGGACGCCGCCGCGCGGCTGCGGGCCGCCATCGCCCGCGAGCGCGACCCGGCCCTGCTGGCCCTGCGCGCCGCCGCCGCGGCGCACGGCGTGGCCTGCCTGGCCGACGACGACCAGGTCTCGATCGGGCTCGGCGCCGGCTCCCGCAGCTGGCCGCGCGGCCGGCTGCCGCGGCCCCGGGCGGTGGACTGGGCCGCGCTGCACGACGTGCCGGTGGCGCTGGTCACCGGCACCAACGGCAAGACCACCACCGTCCGCCTCGCCGCCGCCATGCTGACCGCCGCCGGCCGCACCGCCGGCGTCACCACCACCGACCGGATCGAGGTCGGCGGCGCCGTGCTCGACACCGGCGACTACTCGGGCCCGGGCGGCGCCCGCACCCTGCTGCGCGACCGCCGGGTACAGGCGGCGGTGCTCGAGACCGCCCGCGGCGGCCTGCTGCGCCGCGGCCTGGCGCTCGAGCGGGTGGACGCGGCGGCGGTCACCAACGTCGCCGCCGACCACCTCGGCGGCTATGGCGTGGACGACCTGGCCGGCCTCGCCGAGACCAAGCTGCTGGTCACCAGCGTCGTCGTGCCGGCGGGCCGGGCGGTGCTCAACGCCGCCGATCCCGAGCTGGCGGCGCGCGGCAGCCGCGGCCCCTCGCCGGTCACCTGGACCAGCCTCGAGCCGCACCTCCCTGCCCCGGCCGGCCTCGATCTGGCCGCCCACCTGGCAGCGGGCGGCGACGCCGTGCTGCTCGAGAGCGACCAGCTCGTCCTGGTCCGTGCCGGCAGGCGCGAGATCGTGGCCACGATCGCCGGCGTGCCCATCGCCTTCGGCGGCGCCGCGCGCTACAACCTCGCCAACGCCCTCACCGCCATCGGCCTCGCCGCCGCCCTCGGCCTGCCGGTGGCGGCGATGGCCGACGGCCTCGCCGCGCTGCGCAACGACGATTTCGGCGACAACCCCGGACGGAGCTGCCTGATGGAGATCGACGGCTGCCGCGCCCTGCTCGACTACGCCCACAACCCCCACGGGCTGGCGGCCCTGGTCGGCTTCGCCGCCACCCTGCCCGCCAAGCGCCGCCTGGTGATCCTCGGCCAGGCCGGCGACCGCGACGATCAGGCCATCCGCGACCTCGCCCGCGCCGCCTGGGCGCTCCGCCCCGACCGCATCATCCTCAAGGAGCTGCCGGCGATGCTGCGCGGCCGCCTGCCCGGCGAGGTCCCGGCGATCCTCGAGGCCGAGCTGCTGCACCTGGGAGCCCGCCGGGAAGCCATCGCCCATGCCGCCACCGAGCTGGAAGCCGTCCAGCAGGCTCTCGCCTGGGCCCGGCCGGGAGACCTCCTGGTGCTGCTGGTCCACCTGCAGCGCGACGCGGCGATGGCGCTGCTGGAGCAGCGGCGCCGCGCCGCGCCAGGGTGACGCCGCTGGCGCTCGGCGCCGCTCTCCCTCAGTCCTCCGCCACCGCCCCGCCGGCCAACCGCCGCACCGCCTCGGCCAGGGCTTCCAGAGTCACCGGCTTGACCAGGTGGAGGGCGAAGCCCGCTTCGCGGCTCTGGGCGATGTCGGCAGTCATGCCGTAGCCCGAAAGGGCGATGCCGACGAGGCCGGGACGGCGGCCGGCAAGGGCGCGCATGAGCTCGTAGCCGTCGCCGTCCGGCAGGCCCAGGTCGCTGACCAGGAGGTCGGGCCAGTCGCCGTCGGCCGCCGCGAGGGCCGCCGCGACGCTTCCCGCCACGGTGATGCGGTGGCCGATGGCCTGCAGCAGCGACGCCACCGCCGCCGCGGTGTCGGCATGATCCTCGACCACCAGCACGTGCAGGGCGCGGACCGGCGCCGGCTCGTGGTCGGCGCCGGCTGCCGCCGCATCACCGGCGCCCGCTCGGGCGGCCATGGCTGCCTGCCCGGCGGCCAGCGGCAGCCGCACGACGAACGTCGTGCCCCGGTCGCGCCCGGCGCTGTGCGCGGTGAGGCTGCCACCGTGGAGCTCGACGATGGCCCTGCTGATCGTCAATCCCAGCCCCAGGCCGCCGAAGCGGCGGGCGTTGCTCGCCTCGCCCTGATCGAAGGCGTCGAAGATGTGCGGCAAGGCCTGCGGATCGACCCCGACGCCGGAGTCCGCGACCGACACCACCAGCTGCCGGCCGGCGGCCTCGCCAACGGCGGCGGACTCCCCGGCGGCGGACTCCCCGGCGGCGGGCTCCGCCGTGGCGGGCTCCGCCGGCGCCAGATAGGACCGCAGCTGGACGGTGCCGCCCGGCGGCGTGAACTTGAGGGCGTTGCTCAGCAGGTTCCAGAAGACCTGCGCCAGCCGCGAGGGATCGCCCCATACCTGGTGCTCGCCGGCGGCGAGGTCCAGCTCCACCTGCCGCGCCGCCAGCTCGCGCTCGTCGCAGGTCTCGAGCGCCTGCCGGACCACCTGGTGGAGGTCCGTCACCTCGCCGCGCAGGTCCAGCTTGCCGAGGCCGATCCGCGTCAGGTCGAGCAGATCGTCGATCAGCCGCGCCTCCAGCTCGACGTTGCGGCGGATCATGGCGAGGCCGTCCCGCCGACCACCCGCGCCGCCGCCATCCTCGGCCAGCAGCCGCGTGGCCATCGCCAGCACCGGCGTCAGCGGCGTGCGCAGCTCGTGGCTGAGCTTGGCCAGGAACTGGTCCTTGGCACGATTGGCCGCCTCCAGCTCGCGGTACAGCCGGGCGTTGTCGAGGGCCACGGCGATGCGCCGCGCCAGCTCCTGCGCCACCTCGCGCTCCTCCGGTCCGTGATGGCGGCCCGACTCCGCGTAGACGAAGCTCCAGGTCCCCAGCGTCCGGCCACGTGCGATCAGCGGCACGTCCAGCCGCGAGCTCGCAACGCTCGGCTCCGGCTGACGGCCCGCGGCGACCGGCCCCGGCTCGCCACCGGGACCATCCTCGACCAGCGCGAAGCAGCACCAGTCGGCGAGCGCCGGCACGGCCAGCCTGGCGGCGTCGGCGAGCAGGGCGGCACCGCCGGCGGAGTCCGAAAGCAGCTTGCCCGAATCGGCGAGCAGGCGCAGCGACTCTTCGGCGCGCCGGCGCTCGCTCACGTCCTGGATGAAGGCCACGATGCCCTGAACCTCGGCCTCGCGCCGGTGCGGCACCAGGGTGATCTCGGCGCAGCGCCTGCCGGCGCCCGGCAGGTCCAGCCACCGCTCGAAGCTCACCCGCTCTCCGGCCAGCGCCCGCTCGATCTCCGCGCGCAGGCTCGCGAACACCGCCTCGCCCATCACCTCCACGATCCGCCGGCCGGTGATCTCGTGCAGCGGCAGCCCGAACCAGGACTCGTAGAGACGGCTGTTGAAGCGATACCGCAGCTCGGAGTCGAGGTAGGAGACCAGCACCGGCAAGGAATCGGTGACCGCCTGCAGCTGGGCCAGCAGCTCTCCCGTGCCGAGGGTGTGGATGGTCTCGCCGCCGGCACCGAGCACCACGAAGGCGTCCACCTCGCCGTGCCGGATGGCGTCCACGGTCTCCTCCGGCTCGGCGAGCCGCTCCCGCAGCTTCGCCACCTCCTCGAGCAGCTCCTCGCGCGTCATCACCGCGTCATGCATGGCTTGCGTCTCGCGGGCCGGCGTCGCCGCGGGCTGGCCGGCCTCAGCTCCGAGGTTGGAGATCCAATCCCATCAGCACCCGCTCGGTCCGCGACAGGTCGCCGATGATCTTGCGCATCGGCGACGGCAGCTTCCTCACCAGCGTCGGGATGGCGATGATCTGGTCATGGCGGGCGAGCTGGGGGTTCGCCATGAGATCGACCACCTCGATCCGGTACCTGCCGGCGAGGTGCTCCTCGCAGATCTTCTTGAGGTTCACCAGGGCAGTCGTGGATCGCGCCGTCTGTCCGGCAGTGTAGAGCCGCAGGTCCCAAAACCTCTCCGGAGCCTCGACGGGCGGGACCGCGTCGCCCGCGGCCGGTGCGGGCACGGCTGGCTCATTCATCGAGCGCTCCTTGGCCCGGCCCTGCCGCCGACAGGTCGTCCTGGCGGCCGCGGCGGAGCGCCGCGCGATCCTTGTCGAGGCGCTCGCGCAACGCGGCGTCGTCGGCGAGCTGGCGGCCGAGCCGCTCCTCCTCCAGCGTGAACTCGCTGCGCAGGGTGGCGATGCGCGCTTCCATCTCCTGGCGCTTCAGCTCGAGCTCCTGCCGCCGCCAGGAGGCCTCCCGCGCGCCGGCCGCGGCGGCGAGGCGCTGCTGCGCCTCCAGCGCCTTGCGCGCCGAGCCGACCATCACCCCCTCCGGGCCGAGGCAGACGTCCACCAGCTCGATGCCGTGCTCGGTGAGCAGGAACTCGCGGACCTGATTGGAATGGCTCATGCCTCGCGATTTGAGGACGTAGAGGCTGCGGTTGCGCTCGCCGGCGGATTCGAAGTTGCGCAGCAGCAGCCAGGTGTCCATCAACGACGAGATGCCGACGGCGGTCTGCTCGGTGGGGTCCCCGCCGCCAGACAGGTTGGTGAACAGCACGGTGATCTGTCGCTCCTTGAGGAAGTCCAGCAGCCTCACCAGCAGGGCCTTGACGTCGGCCGCGGCGCCCACCGCCAGGAAAGTGCTGACCGGATCGATCACCACCACCCGCGGTTGCGCCTGGCGGATCGTCCGGTGCATGCGCGCCAAGTGGCCCTCGAGGCCGACCAGCGTCGGGCGGGAGGCGTGGAACACCAGGGTGCCGTGCCGCAGGTGGGGCTCGAGGTCGATGCCGATCGACGCCATGTTGCGGACCACCTGGTTCTGCGACTCCTCGAAGGCGAAGTAGACGCACCGCTCGCCGCGCTCGCAGGCGGCGGCGACGAATTGCGCCGCGATGCTGCTCTTGCCGCTGCCGGCGTCCCCCGACACCAGGATGCTGCTGCCGCGGTAGTAGCCGCCGCCGCCCAGCATGGCGTCGAGCTGCGGCACGCCGGTCGGGATGCGCTCCCTCGACACCGCGTGCTCGAGCCCCGCCGTGGTGATCGGCAGCACCTCGAGGCCGCCTTCGTCGATGAGGAACGGATACTCGTTGGTGCCGTGGGCGGAGCCGCGGTATTTGACGACGCGCAGGCGCCGGGTGGCGATCTGTTCGACGACCCGGTGATCGAGCAGGATGACGCAGTCCGAGACGTACTCCTCGAGCCCGTGGCGGCTGAGCGTGCCGTCGCCCCGCTCGGCGGTGATGACCGCGGTCACGTCGCGGTCCTTGAGCCAGCGAAAGAGCCGGCGCAGCTCGGCTCGCAGCACCGCCTCGTTGGCCAGCCCGCCGAACAGGGTCTCGATGGTGTCGAGGGCGACGCGCTTGGCGCCGACCGAGTCGATGGCGTAGCCGAGCCGGATGAACAGCGCCTCGAGATCGTATTCGCCGGTCTCCTCGATCTCGCTGCGCTCGACGTGAACGTAGTCCACGGCAAGCTGCCGCCGGCGGACCAGGTCGTCCAGGTCGAAACCCAGGGAGCGGACGTTCTCCGCCAGCTCCTCGGCGGTCTCTTCGAAGGCCAGGAAGACGCCCGGCTCGCCGTATTGGACCGTGCCGCGGACGAGGAACTCCATCGCCAGCAGGGTCTTGCCACAACCGGCACTGCCGCAGACCAGGGTGGGCCTGCCCTGCGGCAGGCCGCCGCCGGTGATCTCGTCGAGGCCCTCGATGCCTGTCCGAGACTTGGCCAGCGTGGCTTCGGCCGGCGGCCTGGTCTGCTCGAGGGTGCTCATCCGGCGCCGCGTCCTTCAAGAAATCCTAAGAAGAGATCTTACCGGTGTCAGTATATGCCAGCTTCTCACCGCTCATGCCGCGGGCCGCGCCGCCGGCTCCAGCACCACGCCGGTGCCGTAGCACAGCACCTCGGTGACGCCGTTCATCACCTCGGTCGCGTCGTAGCGCACGCCGACGACGGCGTTGGCGCCGTGCGCCTCGGCGTGCTGGACCATCAGGTCGAAGGCCTCGGCGCGGGTCTTCTCGCACAGCGAGGTGAAGAGCGTGATGTTGCCGCCGACCAGGGTCTGCAGCGACCCGCCAAGGGTGCCGAAGATCGAGCGCGAGCGCACGGTGATGCCGCGCACGATGCCGACCGTTCGCACCACCCGGTAGCCGTCGATGGCAAAGGCCGTCGTGGTCATCGCATGATTCATCTGGCGTCCTCCCTGTGCAGCCGATCAGTTTTCATTCGAGTCGCAGCCGGGCTCCGGATGGACGACCCGCCGCGATCCCGGCGGCGACTCCGCATGGCGCGGGCGGTCGGCGCGGTAGCTCTGCCGCCCGGGCAGGTCTTTGCGCTGCCCGTCCTCGTCCGCCGCCAGCTCGAGATGGAAGCGGTGCAGGAAGCGGTGGATGACCGGCGCGAACAGCACCCCGGCCACCACCAGGAAGCCGATGCCGGCGAACAGCGCATAGGCCGAGGCGAACAGCTTGCCGGCGACGGTATGCAGGTCGCCGACCGGACCCATGCCGCCGAGCAGCATCGAGGCGTTGAGCAGCGAGTCGATGTAAGGCATGTGCTCGAAGTGGTGGTAGCCGGCGATGCCGATGGCGAGGGAGACGACGACGAAGGCGAGCGCGAACAGGCCATGCCCGGCCATGCGGCGCGCGAACGCCCGCCGTGACAGCAGCGGCATCCACCGGTGCTCGAACATCCCTCGTCTCCCTCCCCTGGCAGCCACTCCGGCGGAGCCGGGCGGGCTGCGCTCAGCCGGCGCCGCCGCCGGCATAGACGGTGGTTGCCGGATGGAACCGCCGCCAGTCGAACCAGTAGTCCTGCATCGCCGGCAGCGGCCGCAGCTGCCGCCCCCGCCACGGCCCGGCCACCGCACGGCCCTGGAAATCCCATTCGCTGCCGCTCACCCCGTCGAGCCAGCGCCGCGGGGACGGCGCCGCGGCTGCCGCGGAGCGACCGGCGCCGCCCGCGGTGCCCGCCTGGCCCGCGGCGGCGACCTTGACGAAGAACGGCACCTGGCGGCCGTCGAGGCTGCTCTCGAAAGCCCGCAGCGAGCGGCCGTCTTCCCCTACCAGGATGACCACCGCCATCCCGCCCAGGTCGTCGAGCACCGCCGCCTGCCGGCGGAGCGGCTCGACCGGGTAGGCCCGCGCCGCGCCGCCGTGCTGCAACCCCAGGATCACGGTGCGCGGCGGCAACGGCCCACGGCCGTCAGCCCCCGCCGCGCCGGCGATCACCGGCATGCGGGCCGTCTTCGTCTCCCAGTCGGCGCTCCAGCGCCGCCAGGCCGCGGCGGCATCGGGACGCAGGACACGGCCGCCCGGGTGCTCGCGGCGCCAGAGCCCGAAGCTCACCTCGTCGGCGAACACCAGTTGCAGCCGGCTGCCGCGCAATGGCCCGAACAGCGCCTCGCCGCTGGCCTGCTGCCACCAGGAGCCGGTTTCCTCGTCGCGCATGACGAAGTTCTGGTTGTTGATGCCGCACAGGTGGAACCGCAACCGCCGCCCGCTCACCGCCGCGTTCCACACCAGACCGGTGTGGCACAGCGTTCAGTAGGTGACGGCCAGCGGCGTACCGCCAACCACGTCCTCCAGCACGTGATGGTAGGCGATCTGGCGCACCGGATAGGCCACCGCCTCGCCGCCGATCTGGACCGCCAGCACCATCTCGCCAGGCTCGACGAAAGCCGCGGCCGCCACCGGACTGGCGTAGCCCGGCTGCAACAGCGGTGGGAACATGCGCTCGAAGACGTCCTGGCGCGACGCCCATGCCGCGGCGCCCGTCACCAGCAGCGCCGCCGCCAGCGCCACCCGGCCGGGCCACCGCGTCGAGCGCCAGAGGCGCCCGGCGAGGGCCGCGGCGACGGCGAGCGCCGCCAGCGTCGCCTGCGGCCCGAACCGCAGCAGCGCCCAGGCGCGGGCCAGACCCGCCGCGCTCTGCGGCAGGAAGGGCCGCATGATCACCAGCGGCGCCACCACCACCGTCACCGCGCCGGCGGTGACGGCGAGGAGCGCCATCACCCAGGGCCAGCGGCGCGGCTGGCGCCCGCGGCCGCCAGCCTGGCCGGGCGCCGGCAGCGGGGAGCGCGGCCCGCGCAAGGGCTGCAACGGACGCGGCGGGTCCGGCGGCGGGCTGGGCTCGGTGGACATGACCGGGGGGCATTCTACCTCTTCCCGCCACCGCCTCCGGGCTCCTCAGGGGCCGCATCCCGGCTCGCCTGCGGACGGCCGCGGCCCATCCGGCCGCGGTCGTCGCTCGCCCCCCCGGTTCAGACCGGTACACTCACGGGGCCGCCCCGCCACCTGCCCACACGCTGGCTTCAGGGATAAGCTCGAGCCGCGAGTGCGGGGGGCGAAGCCATGAGCGTGATCGATTTCCACAATCATTTCTATCCGCCGGAGTACCTCGATGCGCTGCGCTCCGGCACCACCAACGTGCGGCTGACGATGGACGCCGAGGGCAATCCGCGGCTGCACTATCCCGGCGACTACAACATCGCCGTCCGCGGCCATCGCGACATCGACTACCGCGCGGGGGTGCTGCGGGAGCTGGGGGTGGACACCCAGGTGCTCAGCCTGACGACCCCCGGCACCCACGTCGAGACTCCGGCGACCGCGGCCCGCCTCGCCGCCCTGGTCAACGACGCCTTCGCGGCCATCGTCCGCGATCATGGCGGACGCTTCGCCGCCCTCGCCACGCTGCCGCTCAACGATCCCGCCGCGGCGGTGCGCGAGCTCGAGCGCGCCTGCACCCAGCTCGGCTTCCGGGGCGCCATGCTGTTCAGCAACGTCAACGGCGTGGCGCTCGCCGACCCGCGCTTCTGGCCGCTGTACGAGGCGGCGGAAGGCCTGGGCGCGGTGCTCCACATCCACCCCACCAACCCGGTCGGCGTCGAGGCGATGACCGACTTCTGGCTGATGCCGCTGGTGGGCTTCCTGTTCGACACCACGCTCGCCGCCGCCAAGCTGGTGTTCAGCGGCGTCGCCGAGCGGTTCCCCCGCATCCGCTGGGTGCTGAGCCACCTGGGAGGCGGCATCCCCTACCTCGCGGAGCGGCTCGACCGCGGCTTCCACGCTTTCCGCGAATGCCGCGCCCACATCACCCGGCCGCCCAGCGAGATCCTCGAGGGCTTCTACTACGACACCGTCAACTTCGACCCCGGCGCCCTGCAACTCGCCATCGCCTTCGCCGGCAGCGGCCACATCCTGGCCGGCAGCGACTACCCGCACCAGATCGGCAGCATCCCGGCGATGCTGCATGCGATCCGCGGCCTGCCCATCGCCGCGCGCGAGCAGGCCGACATCCTCGGCGACAATGCCGCCCGGCTGCTGACGTCCTGATGATGCCCTGAGCCGCGAGCGGGTGGCGCTCGTCGCGAGCGCTATCCGTGGTCCACCAGGGCCATGACGATGCGGTCCTGGGCCTGCCGGGCGTGCCAGACGTTGCGGCTGCCGTTGACCAGGATGGAGAAGGCGTAGAGCTTGCCGGAGGCGGCCTTGGCGTAGCCGGAAAGGGCGGAGACGCCTTCGATCGTGCCGGTCTTGGCAAAGACGTTGCCGCGGTACGGCGGGGCGGTCATCCGGCCGTGGAGCGAACCCTCGACGTCGCCCGCACCGGCCAGCGACTGCATGAACTCCTCGCCCCAGGGATGCAGCGCCATGTGGCGCAGCAGCTGGGTCACGGCGCGCGGCGTGAAGCGGTCCGCGCGGCTCATCCCGGAGCCGTCCACCATGTGGTAGGCGCCGGCCGGCACGCCGATGCCGGCCAGGAAGTCGCCGACCGCGCGCACGCCGCCGCTCCAGCTGCCGTCGCCGCAGCGGCGCGCGCCGAGCAGCTTCACCAGGCTCTCGGCGTAGAAATTCTGGCTGTGCTTGTTGGCGATGCGGATGGCGTCGAGCAGGCTGCTGCGGTACACCGCCACCCGCTCCCACACCGGGCCCGGCAGGCGCGCCACCTGGCGCGGCCGCCCTTCGACCGCGATGCCCTCCTGCGCCAGCGCATCGATCATCGCCAGCCCGAAGTAGCGCACCGGATCGGGAACGGTGACCCAGACCTCGAGCGGGCCCGACCGCCGGTCGATGCTGCCGGCCACGATCAGCCGGTCCTCGTGGCGCGTCACCGTCAGGTGGCTGCGGCGCCGCGAGCTGGTGGTGAGGGCGCTGTTGACGACCTGGAACAGGCTCACCGGCGGCACCAGCTCGATCCGCGCCAGCCCGCTCTGCTGGCGCGGCCAGACCCGAACCAGCACGCAGTTGTCGCTGAACGACAGCGCCGCGACCGGCGCCTCGTACCAGCTGGCGAGCTGCGGGCGCGGCCAGTCGGGGTGGATCTCGAGCGTCTCGAACAGCCCGGCGTCGAGGTAGACGTCGCCGTCCACCCGGCGCACGCCGCGAGCCGCGAGCTCGTGCGCCCAGGGGCGAAACGCGCCATAGGGGTCGCCGTCGAACGAGCGGCCGGAGATGCTGGGGTCGCCGGCGCCGACCACTCCGAGGTCGCCGTGCAGCACCCCCTGCTGCACCTGGCCGCGCAGCAGCAGCCGGGTCTCGTAGAGATAGCCCGGTCCGAGGGCGTCGAGCGCCGCGGCGGTGGTGAACAGCTTGGTGTTCGAGGCGATGGTTCGGGGCTCGTCGGCGCCGTAGCTGTAGGCGACGCCGCCGCTGCCGACCTCGACCACCTGCACCCCGATTGCCGAGGTCTCTCGCACCTCGCGGCCGACCTCGAGGCCGACCGCCTGTTGCAGCGGCGTCGCGCCCACCGCCGGCACGCCAACCGCCGCCGCCGCGGCTGGCGGCGCCGCCGGACGGTGGTGGCGGGGCCGCGCCGCCGCGGCCCCGGCGGCGGCCGCCGCGGCCGCGGCAGCCGGCGGGGACCCGGGCCCGGCGAGGCCGCCGGCCAGCAGGGTGGCGAGGACGGCCAGGAGGCGCGCCGCGCGAGGGCGGCGCCGCGGCGACGGCGATCGGCGGTGCAGGGCTGGTTTCCCCAGGTGCGGCGGCGGCTCGCTAGGAACGTCCGGCCGGAGGGAGCGTGGTGTTCGGAGCCGCTGGCGCGGGGCGGCTGCCGGTCCCGAGGTAGGCCTCGAACCACTGCACGATGGCGGCCGTCGAGCGGATGCGGTTGGCGAGCTTGCGGAAGCCGTGCCCCTCGTCCGGGAACAGCACGTAGCGGACCGGCACGCCGCGCCGTTCGAGCGCCTGCACCACCTGCTCGGCCTCGACCACCGGCACGTTGGTGTCGTTGGCGCCATGCAGCACCAGGGTGGCGGCGCGGACGCGGTCCAGCTTGTGGATCGGCGACAGCGCTTGCAGCAGGTCCTGCTGGGTCGCGGGGTCGCCGTATTCCACCTTCGAGATCGCCGCCATCCAGGGTTCGGTGTGGGCGAAGAAGGTGACGAAGTTGACGATGCCGTAGAGGTCGGCGCCGGCCGCGAACAGCTCCGGGAACTCGGTCAGGCCGGCCATCGTCATGAAGCCGCCGTAGGAGCCGCCCATGATGCCGAGCCGCTTGGGGTCGGCGATCCCCGCGCGCACCAGGTATTCGGCGGCGGCGCGAATGTCGCGCACCGCGTTGACCCGCAGCGCGCCGTTGTCCAGGTTGACGAAGCGCTTGCCGAAGCCGGCGGAGCCGCGGACGTTGGGCGCGAACACCGCGATGCCGCGTGCCAGCAGCGCCTGATAGAGCGCGTTGAAGCTGGGCCGCTCCTGCGCCTCGGGACCGCCGTGGAACGCCAGCACGGCCGGCACCGCCCCCGCCGGTCCCGCCGGTCCCGCCGGCCCCGGCGGACGGTAGAGCCAACCTGACAGCTCGAGCCCGTCGGCAGCCGGGAAGCGGACCAGCTCCGGCGCCACCAGCGCCGCCAGGTCGACGCCGTCGTGGGCTGCGTGGGTGACCTGCCGCAGGCGGTTGATGGCGCGGTCCACCACCCAGACGTCCTGCGGCAGCCGCGCGCCCAGGATGGTGAGCGCCAGCAGCCGGCCGTTGCGCGAGAACGCCATGCCGCCGACGATCTCGCCGGGCAGCGCCGGGCCCGGCTCCTCGCGGAGCGTGTCGAGGTCCAGGAAGCTCAGCTGCGAGCGGCCGGCGACGTTCCAGAGCAGGGCTGCCGTGTGGCCGTCTTCGGTGATCCTGAAGTCGTCCAGCTCGGCATCGGCGCGCGCCGCCAGCACCTCGATGCCGTGGCCCGCCACCGGGGAGCCGCCCGCGCGGACCAGGCGGAGGCGGGCGAAGGCCGCGAGGTCGCGGTCCTGGTTCGACGCCAGGTAGACCGCCATGCCGTCGGGCGCCAGCCGCGCGGAGCCGTAGGTCGCCGGCGGCTGATGCGGGGTGAGCGTCGTCTCGCGGCCGGTCTGCAGATCGACGATCGCGACGTCCTCGTCGCCGCGCTGCCGCACCCGCGAGACGAGCCCGTAGCGGCCGTCGCGGCTGACGTCGGTGAGCCAGCCGACGCCGCCGCCCGGCGCCACGCGGCGCCAGGCGCCGGTTGCCACGTCGTAGGTGAAGGGGTCGAGAGACGCGGCATCCAGGCGGTTCGAGGCCAGCAACAGCTGGCGGCCGTCATGGCTCCAACCGACCAGCAGGTTGTTCGCCTTGCTCCTGCCGTCCTCGGCGCTGGTGCGGGAGAGCTGCTGGCCGTCGGGCCGCATCAGGTAGACCTGGGTGTTCATGCCGCCGCCCGGCGCCAGGGTGAACGCCAGGAAACGTCCGTCGGGCGACCATGCGACCTCGCTCACCGGGTCGTCCAGGCTGGTCACCCGTACCGGCCGGGCGCCGTCGGACGCCATCGTCCAGACCTGCGGCACGCCGCTCTGGTTGGACACGTAGGCGAGGCTCAGGCCATCGGGCGAGAAGCTCGGCGACCAGCTGCCGCCGATGCCGGCCATCCGCGCCACCTCGGCTTCGAGGTCGCCGGTGGCGGCCCCGGGCGGCACCACCGCACCGGGAGGGGCGCTGGCCGCCGGCGCGGCGGTCCCGGCGGCGGGGACGCCCGGAACCGCCGGCGCCGCCGCGGCGACCGGCGCGGCCAGCAGGGCCGGCAGCGCCAGCGCTCCCAGCAGCGCCGCCGGCTCCCGGAGGGCGGCAAGGACCCGGGGCGCCGCGGCCGCGGGCGGCGCCGGCGGGCCGGCGCGCGCCAAGGTGGGCATGGTGAGGTTTCCCGGCGAACGTACGCTGCGGCAGTCCATCCCGCCTAGTGTAGTACGCGCCAGCCGGCCGTAAGAAGATAGGAGCTCGAGCGTACTTTCCGATATATGACGCGGCCAGCCTGCCGAAGGACCCAGCCAGCCTGCCGGTGTCGCCAGGGGGCGCCTGCCGCCGCCCTCGCCCTCGCCGCCGTTCTGGCCCTCGCCGGCCATCCCCGCC
>Ga0210405_10001180_pt1 | contig 31231 bp, 25 predicted proteins | sample IncBWH11MmetaG_FD_155492 | JGI IMG/M metagenome (GOLD analysis project Ga0210405, IMG submission 155492) | Forest soil microbial communities from Barre Woods Harvard Forest LTER site, Petersham, Massachusetts, United States - Inc-BW-H-11-M | ecosystem: Environmental > Terrestrial > Soil >...
CAAAACGTGCCCGGTTACGGCCAACAACAGCGCGTCGGCGCGATCATTGAAATTTGCCTGTCGGATGCGGCTCTCCAGAGCAGCACCGGTGATTTCATGCATGCCGCCCGCGGGATCCTCGATCCACGCAATCTTGCCGTCGCAAACCTCGCGAATCACTACGCCGTTGGAGAACGTGATTTTGTAGAGAGTTTTGTTCGGCGCTTTGCTGAAAATTTCAATCGCCGCAAAACCGGAAGCGTCCTCAGTCTGATAAATGCCTTTCAAATAGCGCGTGGTAAAGCCGGACCAGGCAGCATGGCCTCCGCTAACCGTTTCAAATTTCTCGAGCAAATCCTTGGTGCTGGGAAGAACCGGGGGCGGGGGATCCACCTTTGTGACAGAGCTAACCGGTGTGACCGGCGCAACACTGGGCGAAGGATTCTGCGCCGCCGAATGAACGGCGAAAAACGTTCCTACAATGGCCGCAGCGGCAAGGGGCAGGAGCCTGCGGTTCATAATGTCCTCCAATACACGAAATCGTGTGCATGTATCTGTCTTTAAGTATGAATTGCTTTTCCAGAAAGACAGATCCATCGTCGGGCAGCGTGGTGGGAAAGAGACTGGCCCAAAGGGCAGGTCGGTGTAACCGTACCGCCCGCGCCGCCAAATGTCGCCCTGCCGCGCGATCCTGCACAGCTGTGATTGTCCTCTGACTGAGTTTTTGGGCCGTAGCGCGGTCAATTGGGGATAGAATACGCGCCTGCTTTCGAAGGTGAGGCGTCATGGAACAGAAACAAAGGCGCGAGCCTAGATATCCCTTTATCGCCGCGGCGGAACTCTTGGAAGAGAATTCCGGGGCGCGGATGAACTCGCGAATCAGCGATTTGAGTTTGAACGGGTGCTATGTCGACACCGTCAATCCATTGCCGGATGGCACGCTCGTGCACTTGAGAATATTTACCGAGACTCATTCGTTCGAAGCGCCAGCAACGGTGGTTTATTCGCACGCGTTTATGGGCATGGGTATGCAGTTTCGCGAGGTTCAGCCAAAGTCCGTGGAAGTCTTGCGGCTGTGGCTGCCAGAAGCGCCGGAGCAAACTAACCAGGCACACGGTTAATTCAAAAAAGGCTTCATCGAAAGATTGCAAGAAAAACTCTGGATAGCTGGAGGCAATCATGGGAAACGAATCTGACTTCGAACGCCTGAACGACAAGCGCCGCGGCTCCGAGCAAAGTGCGGGCGCTGCTGAGAACGATGCTGTAACCGGCCGTCGATTGTTTCTGCAAAGCGCCGCAGCCGGTGCAGCCGCGTTAGCGCTGCCGAAGTGGGCGCGCGCGGCCGCGGCCCCAGCCGTTCCCGCGGACGAAATGGACGGCATCCGCGCCCAGATCGAAAAGCGCCACGACGAATCCGTTCAGCGTTTGCAGCACTGGATTCAACAGCCCTCCATCGCCGCGGAAAATCGCGGCATGGTCGAAGGCTGCGACCTGACCATGCAAATGCTCCGTGACGCTGGCTTTGATCAAGTCACGAAAGTTCCCACCGACGGCCAACCGGGAATTTTTGCCACGCTCGACGCCGGCGCGCCGCGCACGGTCGGCCTCTATTTCATGTACGACGTGAAGCAGGCAGATCCCGCGGAGTGGACTTCGCCGCCATTCGCCGCCGCGCTGGTCGATAAGCCCGGCCTCGGCAAAGTGGTTGTCGGCCGCGGTGCCGTCAACCAGAAAGGCCCCGAAGCAACGTTCCTCGCCGCTCTGCACGCCATGCACGGCGCCGCAAAGAAAATGCCGGTGAATTTTGTCTTTGTCGCGGAAGGCGAAGAAGAAATCGGCTCGCCACATTTTCCGCAAGTCGTGCGAAAGCCCGAAGTAGCGGCGGCGCTCAAAAAGTGCACGTCCGTCTTCATGCCGTACGCGGCGCAAGGGCTCAACGGCGAAGTGACCATGACGCTCGGCGCAAAAGGTGTCGTCGAGCTCGAACTCGTTTCGAGCGGCGCACACTGGGGCCGCGGTCCCAAGAAGGACTTGCACTCCAGCAACAAAGCGCGCGTAGACAGTCCCGCGTGGCACCTGGTCGAGGCGCTCGCATCGCTCGTTTCGCCGGACGGAAATGATCCCGTGGTCGAGGGGTTTGACGCCAAAGCGCTCCCGCTCTCGGCCTCCGATAAAAAAATGATCGCGGAAGCCGCGCGCCGTCTCAGCGAAGCCGATGCAAAAAAGCAGATGGGCATCGACCACTGGGTCCACGACGTGAGCTGGCAAGAATCGCTCGAACTTCTCTGCTCGCGTCCCACGATTAACATCGAGGGTCTGGTCGGCGGCTACACCGGTCCAGGTGGCAAAACCATTTTGCCGGGTAAAGCCGTCGCAAAAATCGATATGCGTCTCGTGCCGGACATGACGGCCGCCGACTCGCTCGCCGCGCTCAAAGCCCACCTCATTAAAAAAGGCTTCGGCGATATCGAGGTCAACATGAGCGGCGGCTACGATCCCACGAGCACGCCCGCCGATTCCTCTATCATTCGAGCCTCGATCGCCGTCTACAAGAAAAACGGAATCAATCCCGTACTGCTGCCGCGTCTCGCCGGCTCCTGGCCAGGTTTTGTCTTCACCGGCGAACCTCTGCACCTTCCCGCAGGCCACTTCGGCATGGGCCATGGCAACGGCGCCCACGCGCCCGATGAGTATTATTTAATCGAATCGGCCAATCCGAAGGTTGCCGGGATGGACGATGCCGTCCGCGCCCACGTGGAATTTCTCTACGAGGTAGCCCGCACCGCCTGAAATATGAATTTGACGTAATTATCGTCCGTTCAGGGAACCAAACCGCCTTCCCACCGTCTTAACAGGTATATCTCCGTGCGGAGGTGAGCATGCGGACCTTGGTGCAGGATTTACGCTACGCTTTTCGGCAATTTCTGAAAGCGCCCGGATTTAGCCTCAGCGCTGTCCTTTCCCTCATGCTTGGAATTGGGGCAACCACCGCCATCTTCAGCGTGGTTTATGGCGTGCTCCTCGACCCCTATCCGTATAAAGACGCGAATCGTATGGTGCACGTCGAGCTGAAAGATAAAAATGGCCGCGGTCCTCTCCTCATCGTCAACGGCACGCAAGCCCAGGAAGTTCTCAAAGCCTCTTCGGTCGATGACGCCTTTCTGCAAGATGAAAAACGCGAAAATCTTACCGGCGACAAATTTCCCGTCTCCGTCCTTGTCGGGCTATATTCCCCAAATGTGTTTGACTATATGGGCGTCCCACCATTGCTTGGCCGCGAATTCACTCCAGCCGATGCCCCTGGCGGCAACCCCGATCCGGTTGTGGTTCTCAGCTATCTCTTCTGGCAACGCCAATACGGCGCGAGCCACGACGTGATCGGAAAGTTGATTGAGTTGGATCATAAGCCTTACACGGTTATAGGCGTCGTGCCTCCTCGTTTTACATGGGGCGATGACGATGTTTACTTGCCCGCGGTGCCCTCTGCCGATCCGCACTATTATTGGAACTCCTTCATCAAGCTCAAACCCGGCACTAAATATCCCGCCGTGCAGGCGGAGATGCAATCGCTGGTGGACCGCTTTGCGAAGGACGATCCAAAGAATTATCCACAGGACCGGCGTGTCAAGATTGTCTCGCTCAATGAAGAGGTCCTGGGCCGCTTTGCTGGCACGCTCGTCTTTTTGTTCGGAGCCGTCGTCGTCCTCCTGCTCATCGGTTGCGCAAATGTTTCTATCCTTTTGCTCGCGCGCGGAACGGCGCGCCAGCACGAACTCGCCGTACGCACCTCCATGGGCGCGGGGCGCGGCCGCCTGATCCGTCAACTCCTCACGGAATCCGTCCTACTTTCCGTCGCGGGCGCGGCCCTTGGCGTGCTCGCCGCGTACTGGGGAGTCAAAGCTCTCTCCACTATGCTGCCCTACTATTCTTTTCCGCATGAAGCTGCGATTCACGTCAACGCCACGGTTTTGATCTTCAGCGCCGTGATCGCCTTGCTCACCGGGATTCTCTTCGGGATTTCTCCCGCGTATCAACTCTCGCGTCCTCAGCTTGGCGCCCTCATTCAAGCAAGCAGCGCCAAGCTCACGGGCAACACGCGCAGCCGAAACACGCACCGTCTTTTGATCGCCGGGCAGGTCGCGCTCACGCTCTTGCTCCTCGCGGGCGCGGGAGGGGCCGTGAAAACGTTTGTTGCGAAGATTCACACGCCACTCGGATTCGATCCTGACCATGTTTTTGCCATGAACGTCGCTTTACCCAAGGGCGCTACAACGACTTGGCAGGAGCGCATCAACGAAAACGAAATGATTCGCCTGGTCGTCGCGCAAACTCCGGGCGTGGCTGAGGCCGGCGTTTCCACCACGTGGTTCCCCGGTTTCGGAGGCTTCAACGCAAAAATTGAAGTGCAAAGCAAACCGACCCTTACGGACGCGCAAGCTGTGCTGACGCTCATCAGTCCGCAATTGCTTTCAACTCTGCGGATTCCCCTATTACGCGGAAGAATATTTGATGACGCCGAGTCCAAGCGCGCCGCTCATCTGGCCATGGTGAATCAGGCCTTTGTGAAGCAATATCTCGGCGATCTCGATCCCATCGGCCAAAGTGTTCGCAGCCCAATGCTCAAGATCGATCAACCCAATCTGCTTTCCGCGCAATCTCCAGACGATTGGCTCGAAGTCGTCGGAGTAGTCGGTGATGCAAAAAACGACAGCTTGGACCACCCCGTGAAGCCCGCGATTTTTCTTCCTTACAGTTTTATTTTACCCACCGATGAAGCGTTCATCGTGCGCGCCAGCGGCGACCCAGACACGGCCATCCGTTCCGTGAAAGAGCGGCTACGCGAAGTCAATTCCGAGTTGGTGGTTGGCCGCGACCACACCCTCGGGTGGTGGCTCGACACCGACGGCTGGGGACGCGAGCGCTTTATCGCCACGCTCTTTGGCATCTTTGCAGTTCTTGCGCTCGTGCTCGCCGCCACGGGACTCTACAGCGTGGTCTCCTTCGGCGTCACCCAACGCACCCAGGAGTTGGGCATTCGCATGGCCCTGGGCGCCCGACCCGCCTCTGTCGTGAAACTTGTCCTCGGCTCTACCGCAGCGATGCTCAGTGTTGGCGTCGCCGTTGGATTGACCTTGAGTGTGATTCTGAATCGCGTTGTCGCTTCGTGGGCCGGGGGAAGTTCTCGCGATCCGGTAACCTTGATAGTCGCTGCTGCGATCCTCTTTGTAGTTGCGGGGATTGCCTGTGTCTTGCCGGCGTGGCGTGCTGCCTCCATTGATCCCATGCGTGCACTACGTTTGGAATAAACACGTTCGCAATACACAGCACAAGCAGGAGCGGTCAGCGGGATGACGCCGCTTGCTTCGAAGTCGCCAGCTCTTGCAGCATTTTTTCGCCTGCCTCTAAAACCAGGTCGCGCTTTTCTCGCAACGCAGCAATCGTCGGCACGGCATTTACATCCGGGATCACGCCTTCGCCCTCAAGCTTGCGGTCCTTCGGGGAAAACCAGAGCACTTCGCTGATTTCCAGCACCCCGCCACCCTTCATGACTCTGTCATGCGTGATGCCTAGCACGCAGCCGCACGAAGGACTGCCCACGAGCTTTGCGCGCCCTGAATCCTGCATGCCAGCCGCAAAAACTTCTGTCGCACTCGCGGAATATTCGCTCACCAGAATGACAACGGGTCCGGGATAGATTTGCTCTCCTTTCTTCCCCACGAAGACTTGCGTCTCTTCGGTTCGGTGCCCGTCGCGCTCGGAAGCAGTAACCTGTTTTCTGCTCATTCTCCGCTCGAACAGAGTTTTGGCATCGAAAAACAGGGTCGCCATGGCCTCCAACGTAGCCCCAACCCCGCCGCGGTTCCTGCGAAGATCCAGAATCATCCCCTGTGTGGCTCGCAGATTCTCGACGGCTGCCTTGAAATCTTTGACCAGCGAAGGATGAAACTCGTCGAAACGGATGTATCCGTATCCCGAAGTCAACTTCGCGGACGTGACGCGAGGTTCCGTAGTAAGTGTTTGCCGCGCAAATTTAACGTCAAACGAAGAGCCATTCGCCCGTTCGAGACTCGCAGTGAATGGCGTCTCAAGCGAACCTGCAAATACCTCGCTGAGAATGCGGAGCTGGGTGACGCGTTCTGTGGAAGAGGGCAATACTTTCGTTTTGGCTTCGGCCAAGCGCTCCGCAATCGGTTGTCCGTCGAGTGCAGTCACGATCATCCCCGGATCGACGCCCGCGTGCGCCGCATTGCTTTCGGGGAAAACGTCCAGCACGACGACTTTACCTTCGACATACCCGGCCCGGAAACCTACGCTCACACCCTGATGCTTCTTGCGATTTTCCCATTGCTCCGGTGAGCTGAAACGCGTGTGCGCGTCGTGCAGCTCCGCCGTCATTCGATCCACGATGGAATAAAAATCTTTGTCATTGCGCGCCGCCTGCACCAGAGGCAAATAGCGCTGGTGAACTCCCTCCCATTTCACGCCGCCAAATTCGGGATCGTAGTAATGCTCATCGACGTCTTTCCACACTTTTTCAAATATTTGCTCGCGATCTCTAGGTGAAAGGATGTACGGAGTCCCGCCCGTTGCCATCGCGAAGGCTAGACAGAGGATCAGAACAGCGAGAATCGCGTTACTACACACGAAGCTGGGCGGCACGTGTTTCATGATTTCGGCGATCGATGTTTTGACGAAACACCTTCACGACAATAATGTTGCGAGTGTTGCTTGACCTATGCGGCAAATGCCCAAGCACCCGGGAGTAATAATGGCCTTGACCCTTTGACGGCGAGACCACACGAAAGAGTTGGCTAGCGCAGATGGGACGAACTCCAGTCTATCGCCCGAGGGTCTGGGCTAGTTTGGATGGTCGTGCGTAGCGCGATTCAATTGTTCTAGGTTTTCGCGGGCCAATTCATTCTTTGGGTCGATCACCAAAGCACGGTCGAAATGGAGCCGCGCCTCTTTCAAGTTCCCTGTCTCCGCCAGCGCGCTACCCAGGTTTGCCTCGGCGTTTGCATCCTGGGGATTCAGCCGCACCGCCGCGCGGAAGTGCAAAAGCGCCCCTGCGAAGTCGCCCTGCGATGCCAGTGCATTCCCTAGGTTGTAGTGCGCATCGAAATAATCGGGTCGCCCCGCGAGCGCGGTGTTCAAATAACCGATGGCTCCATCCACGTGGCCACTCGCCAAAAGCACGGCGCCGAGAGCATTGTTGGCTGTGGGGTCTTGGGGGCGAATGCGAACGGCCTCCGTGAATTGCAAAACCGCGCCGGAAAGATTCCCTTTCATTTGAAAAAGAGCCGCGAGGTTGTAGTGCGCTTCGAAGTCCTCGGAATTATTCTGAATGTGGTGCAGTGCTAAAGCTTCTTGAATCGCCAAGCGCGGATCGGCGGCCTCGGACGACTCCTTTGGCAGCACTTGCAGCCACAAATGCGCCATCTCGTCGCTCGCACGGTTGCCCGCCACCACGCGCTTCGGCGGCTGATTGGGATTTCGAATATTGTCGGCGGAGTTGTCGTAGGTAAAGCGCATGGAAATCGTCGTTCCCGCTGGCAAGTCCACGGGCTGCGCATAACGATAGACCGCCTGCCAGTTCAAATCCCAGTTGCCAATGTGAATCAGCATCTTTTTCGTTCCGTCCGGCAATGTCGCGGTCGCGAGCATGTCTTTTCCAAGATAGTGCGCGTGCGGATAGATGGCGAGAACGCTGGCGTCCACGGGCAAAGTGAAATCATCGGAAACGAGAAAGCTCTTCTCGCCAGCGGGAATATCCAGCATGCGGTCGTTATCAAGCTGCAGCAGAATGGGATGCATCGTCGCCGGTTTGTCCGTGAAGTAGAGCCCAAGCGTCGGCTGAATGAGTTCCGGCTTTCCCGAAGGCTGGAAATGCGTGTTCAAAACCAGATCGGTGTTCTTGTCCAGCCGCAGCGCCATGCCGTCCGGCTCGACGTACGGCGGAGATCCCGGCTTCCAAAAAAGAAAATGACTGTCCGGATCAAACGCCTCCGACTCGATAATAAGTTCCATCCCGCCGAATCCTGCCCCCGGCTCTTTTTCCAACCTGCGCCCATTTTCTTCCCGGTCCACCAAAACGTTCGCGTGATGCACGAGCCGTTTATCGCCGGGCCGGATTTCAATCGCTCTTAACCATTGCGTGCGATGCACCGGCGTACGAAAAACAAAATTCCAATACGAGTCGCTGCCGCCGGAAGTGAGCAAATACGGTTTTGCGGCGCGAGCGATCACGTTGGGCTTGCCCAGTTGCCAGCCCGCGCTAAAAGCTGGCTGAGGCGGAAGTTCGGAGAGAGTGCCTTCGATCTCGCCCTGGTCCACCCATGTTTGAATCGTCGCGATTTCCGCGTCAGTCAAGCGAAGCTCGTCCGCAAATTTCAACTCGCCCTGGGCAGGAAGCCACGGCGGCATGATGTGTTTGCTGGTGACGAACGCGATCTGCCGGCCATGTGTTTTTACGTCCGAATAACTCAGCAGGGAGAAGGGGCCAGCCTCGCCGGGATGATGGCATGGCGCGCAATTACGAAAAACAATCGGCGCAATGTCGTGGTTGAAAGTAACTTGCGCGTGCGTTCCCGCCGCCTTCAGCGCTGATTGACGCGCTGCTGCGGTGTGCCGCGCCGCAAATCCAGCAGATGCAACGCCAAGGACGAGGAAGAATCCAGAAAGAGTTTTCTGCGAGCCCGTCATTCCACGTCCGAAATGTAGCATCCCACGCCGTGAGTCGCGCTCACATCCAAACTCTTGCCGCTAATCGCTGCCGAAACAGCGTCCTCCAACTCATGCGTTGTGGCAGCCCTTCGCGCCCGCCCAATATCCTCGTAAAGATTGTCGATTCTGCCATGATAGACGAGCCGCCGACTGGCATCGAACACAGCAACTTCCGGTGTAATCTGCACCTGGCCGATCCTCACCAGCACATGTTGCGGATCGCGCAGAGCCGGAATCTTGTAGCCGTATTCGCGCTCATGCTTGCGTATCACTTCTGCGGATTCCGGCTTACTCGGGTAAACCAGCCAAAACGTAGCCTTACCCCCATATTCTGCGCTTAATTTCTGGATTGTCGGAGCATACCGATTGGAAACCGGGCAATCGGTCCGCACAAACACAAGTACGACCACTTTCCCATTGGCCAATTTGAGAGGATCCACAGGATTTCCAGTGAGATCGAAGCCAACGCTCTGCGCGCCACAACAACTAGAACCGAGCGAAGCAAACCATACCGCAGCAATCACAACAGGAAGGAGTGGGACGACTCGAAAGGTGTGCAAACTGCGGCGCATAGTTGCCCGCACCAATCGGGCCTGCAAATTTTACAGCGCCCCGAAACCGTTGTCGAAGAAATTAGCGAAACTGGCCCAGCTCGATCCAAAAGCACACAGCTACTGCCAAGGGGCGCGGCTACCGCAGGTCGCCCGGCTGCACACCCTTCTTCCGCGCTTCATCGAGCAGCGCATCAATCTTGTCATGCAGCTGCTTCTTCTTTTCCTGCAGACCAACAATTTGCTGGTCTACTGGCTCGCGGTTGTAGCCTTTGTTTATCTGGTAGCCGCCGGAAGTGGCGGGCGCTTTCCCTTCGCTAAAGTCCTTAAGGTCCGTGAGCTGCTTGTCGGCATCATCCAGCTGCGACCGCAACTTTGCGAGTTCCTTCTTAGTATTCGCGATGTATTGCGGGTCTGCCTTTCCGCCGGAGCCAGCTTTCGCTGGATTTTTAGAATTTCCGACGACCGAAACGGGTCCTGTCAACCCATTCACGTCGTCATTCGTCCAGACTTTCTTGGTCTTTTTGGGATCAACTGCTGCGGGGGCAGTCGCATCTGGCGGCGGCACCGGTGAACTTGCCGGGGCAGGACTTGCCGTCGGAGAGTTCGAAGGCGCAGGACTCTGCGCAAAGCACGCCGAACAGCTCAGCATCCCGCAGAACGCGAGAGCACCCCAAATAGGGTTTAACCGGGTCATAAAGCCTCCGATATTTCCGAGGGCTGAGGTTGGTCCTAGTACCTTAAACCCAGTATACCGGACAAAGTTTCAGCGATCTGCGACGGCTCCTGCGGGTTTGCCTAATTCGGCACGAACCATCGCCAGGGCCTCTTTAGGAGGCCCTATGCGGCGGTATTGGCTGTAGAACGTTCGTTCGTGGATGGAAATAGCGCTGAAGAGTTTTCGCCCATCGAAATCGTATTGAGAAAACGAAGGCATCCATAGGCCAGGAAGCATCTCATAGCGGTCCTGCATGAAATGACTGCCCTTATAAACCTTCGCAAGGAACAATCCAACCGTAATGTCCCCCGTGACTTCGCCTTCCACGCGCGCGAGCTGTCCTGCCTCGGGATCGATCCACACAAAGCCGCGAACCTTCGCAAAGATTGCAGTAGTTCGCGATGTGGCTTTGTAAGCCGGATTCGGTTCCATGCTGTATTTATAAAGCACGCGGCCAGCGCGCATTTCCTGGGAAACAAAGGTGTAGAGGAAAGCTGTTCGCGTGGCGTCAATCAAATCGTCACGCTCTTTTAATTTCTTGGCGATCTTGTCGTAGGCCTCGTTTTGGGAGTGTCCGTCGTCCGCAGCCCACGAAAGAGCATGCTCAAGCTTAACCAGTTCCGAATGATAGGCAACAGGATCCAGCGGTTTGCCATCCGGACCTATGGGGATGTGGTCCACGCCCGTGCCTGCCGGAACGACGCGCGAAACCTTGATATCGCCTGGCTGCGGATCCCCTGCGTTCTTAAGCAGTTCCACACGCTCGATGCGCTCGTATAAATTCATGGCCGCGTCGCCCTTCTTCTCGTTCACCAGAACCATGTCAAGAAGAGCCGTCTTCTCGGCCTCCGTTTGAGGGGGAAGAGGCACGGCGACTTCCTGAGCCAAAGTGATGGCTGCGATGGCCGCAAGTAGTCCGAATCGGGCGACGAGAATGAGCGATCTTGCTCGCATTAAGTCAAGCGGCAGAAGGGCCGCGAGCACATCTTAAATCTGATTCTGGCTTCCAGACAATTGTTGCATTCAAGACATGCCAGAATTTCGCCTTCCACGCGCCTGCGAGCTCCGGAAACAAGGAAAACCCAGGGCATTGAACCCACTCGACTATTGCACGTGCCGCGCCTGATCGCCACAAAGCTCGATACGAGCTGCCTAAACCCTTTAGAATGAAGCAAGGCGCAAAGTGGCTAAGATTTAATGAAAGCAAAGAGGCCGTTTCAACGTCTATATATTGGGAACGAATCGACCCTCTTCACCGTATTACCCTATGCAAGCGGAGGTCTGTTTGGGCGTAGCTCCTATTGAACGATTGGGCAGCATCGGGCGGTTCATCCCGCAATCTGCCAGGGTGCCATTTAGTTTGGCGAGATTCCGAAGCGCCGCAGTCACCGTGGGTGAGACTTTCAAGCTCTCTCTCGACGCTCTTCGCGCCCATAAGTTGCGTAGTTTCTTGACTTTACTGGGAGTTATACTCGCCGTAACAACCCTCGTCGTGGTCATGAGCGTCGTCAACGGCCTTACTTTCTATGTCGCCGATAAGGTCGCCAATCTCGGCGCCAACGTCTACGTTCTAACCCGTTTCGGCATCATCACGAGCAACGATGAGTGGATAAAAGCTCAAAAACGCCCCCTCATCACTGCGGACGAGTTCGGCAAGCTCAAAGAGGGCATGCGTACGACCAGCCAGATCGCGGCCGTCCTCGGCACGTCGTCTGACGTCCGTTCGGGAAACGAACTCCTTGAAGATGTGAACGTCCAGGGCGTTACGCCGAATTATTCCGATGTTCGCAGCGTGGCCGTAGCCTCAGGCCGGTTTCTCACCGAAGCGGATGAAACGCATCATTCGCCGGTGGCCTTCATCGGCTCAGACTTGGTAAGAAAATTTTTCTACAACGTGGACCCCATCGGCAAAACCATCCGTGCGGGCTCCCACAGCTACACCGTTGTTGGCGTCGCGGCCGTGATCGGCAGCGCTTTCGGACAATCGCAGGACCGCTTCATGTACATCCCGCTCGGCACGTACTCCAAGGAATGGGGCAACCAAAGAGATTCGCTCACCCTCTTCATGCAGGCAGGGAACGCCGAAATGATGGCCTCCTCTGAGGATGAAGCGCGCATGCTCTTGCGCGCTTGGCGCCACCAACCCTGGGATTCGGCGGACAGCTTCGGAATCATTGGCTCGGATTCCATCATGGGCCTTTTTAAACAACTGACGGGAAACATCTTCATGGTCGCTGTTGGTTTGACGGCCATCTTCCTGGTGGTTGGCGGTATCGTGATCATGAACATCATGCTTGCGAGTGTCACCGAGCGCACGCGAGAGATCGGTCTGCGGCGCTCTCTCGGTGCGAGAAAGAAGCACATCGTCCTTCAATTTGTAACGGAGTCCGCAGTGTTAGCCGCCACGGGCGGCATGCTCGGAATTGTTTTGGCTTACGTCCTGGTCGCGGCCGCTCGCGCCGCCACATCGATTCCCATGCGCACGTCCATGAGCGCCGTGATTGTGTCGCTTAGTGTTTCAACAGCGGTGGGCCTCTTTTTTGGAATTTATCCCGCCATGCGCGCGGCAAAACTGGATCCTATCGAAGCACTTCGGGCCGATGGCTAAGGATCGCTGACTCCGGCTAAGCCGGATCACACAGAAAACAATGGCACAGCAACACGGCGAAAATCTGAAGCAAGCCATGGACACGCTCCGCGCCCACAAATTGCGCAGCATCCTGACCGTTTTTGGAGTGGTTCTCGGCGTCAGCGTGATCATGCTGGTGGCCGCCCTGATCACCGGCTTCGACGCGCAAGTCCAGGAAAACATCAAACAGTATGGCGCGGACACCGGATTTGTCTCGCGCTTCGAGCAAGGCCCACACAACGGCGGCCGCCGTCCCAAGGACGAACGCGAGCGCAAGCCTCTAACACTTGAAGATGCGGTGGCCATTCAAGAGCGTTGTCCTGCAATTAAGGACGTCACCGTTTTCCTGACCTGGTGGGAGCAAGACCACAAAGTACGCACCAAATCCGGCGAAGTAACGTCCATTGATTACCGCGGCGTCCAGCCGAATTTCGGCCAGGTCTATGCTAATGCGTCGACGCTCGAAGGCCGCTTTATCAGCGAAGGCGACGACCTGCATCGCGAAAAAGTTGTGATGCTCGGAGAAAACGCCGCGCCCGTGCTATTTCCGGAGGGTTCGCCCGTCGGTAAAGACGTGATGATAGATGGCTCGCCGTTCCGCGTGATCGGTGTGGTCGAAAAACCCAAAGGCATGTTCGGCGCGGACGATGAAGACAAGCGTGTGCTCATCCCGTACAACACCTTCCACAAGATTTATCCCGGCGCTTACGAAAACCAGATCCGTTTTCAAGCTTACCCGAACCAGTTGGATCAAGCGGTAGATCAGGCGACAGAAGTGCTGCGCCGTCGCCGCAACGTTCCCTACGACGGCAAAAACAATTTTTCGATCAACACCTCGCAGCAGGAGATCGAACAGTTCCATAGCATTCTCGGCATGGTTGCTCTAGCCACCATCGTTCTCAGCGGCGTCGGCCTGCTGATCGGCGGCGTCGGCGTGATGAACATCATGCTTGTCAGCGTGACAGAGCGGACGCGGGAGATCGGCATTCGCAAAGCCATCGGCGCCAAGAGCAAAGACATCACCTGGCAATTCTTGCTGGAGGCCATGACTCTCACCGGAGCAGGCGGAGTCATTGCGCTCGTTTTGGTGAATGGCTTGGTGATTCTGGTGCGCCTGGGCCTGAAGTGGCCGGGCAGCGTGCCGATATGGGCCGCGGCGACTGGGATCATCGTCAGCGTGAGCATCGGGCTTATCTTCGGTGTATGGCCGGCGATGAAAGCGGCGAAGCTTGATCCCGTCGAAGCGCTTCGTTACGAATAGTACCGAACTCCGAATCTTCCTCGAATAAATTAAAGGTCTTTATAATTCAGAAAAAATCTGACGGTTGAACTGATGAGACGGCTATCGGTCGGTGACCGAAGCAGTGGGCGAAGCCTCGCTCGCCCGCGGCACCGCCGTCGAGCTGCGCTTACCGGTTGCGGTTTTGGGTGGAACGTGTTCGACAGGCGCGGAAACCAGTGGGGTAGAGTGAATTCGCGACTGCGTCCCAAACGCCAGGTCCTCTGAAGATTTCTCCGGCACGGCGGCAATAGCCGGAGTGGACCGAGTCCGAATCCAATCGCGCAGAGAATCTGCGGCGCTCACTGTGCCGGCAAGCAGCAGGGCGGCGGCCGCAATAGCCAGCAGATCGCGTGGATGCGCAGGGCGCATAAACCAGTACCGACGTTTCGGCAGTGCAGTAAGTTTGTCGCCGGCACGAGCGACCAGATAGAGAGCGCGCGCCAGATCGTTGCCCGACTGGTAGCGTTCGTCCGGATTCTTCGCAAGGCACCGCGCAATGATTCGATCGAAGGCCGCCGGGAGGGCTGCATTATGCTTCGACGGCGGAATGGGATTCGCCGTAAGAATTTGGGCGCAGACTTCGCCGAGCGAATTTCCCAAAAATGGGCGGACGCCCGTGATCATCTCGTACAGCACTACACCCAGTGAAAAGAGATCGGATCGCCCATCCTGCTTCTGTCCTTCAATTTGTTCTGGGGATAGGTAAGCGGGTGTCCCAAGCACGCGATCGGAGCCGGAAACCTGGGAGGCAAATCGCGCCACACCGAAATCCACGAGCTTCACTTGATCATCTTCGGTGACGCGAATGTTGCTAGGCTTCACGTCGCCATGAATGATACCCGCGCGATGGGCGTATCCGAGTGCGGATGCCAAATCGGCGCCCCACACGGCCGCACTGACAAAAGGTATTGGAGATTGCGCCAGCATTTGTTCCAGGTTTTCTCCCGAAACAAATTCCATCACCAAGAAGGGCGTGCCGCCGGAATCTGTGCTGACGTCGTAGAGTTGCGCGATCGAGCTATGAGAAAGACGCCCAATCGTTTGCGCTTCGCGGAGAAATTGCTGCTCGCTGTTCTTGCCGAAGCCCTGCAGAAAAGACTTCAACGCTACTGTGCGGCCAATGACGGTATCGCGTGCCTTGTCGACCCGGCTCGTCCAGCCGCAACCCAGAGTCTCGAGAATTTCGTATCGGTTGGTTTGGAGAGTAGGGCTCATGCGGAGCGCAGCAATCGAGTGGCACGCTCACGGAAGCTAGTGTGCTGTGGAATCGGCGGCGCAATCTTGCGGCGAGCCAATGGATACAATTCAGTGGCCAGGAGGTCTGCGGACTGATGACGGTGCGCAGGGTCCTTTTCCAGAGTCTTGGTAACAATCGCGTCGAATGTCGTCGGCACGGAAGGATTTACCTGCGAAACCGGAAGTGGTTTCGAGGAAAGAACTCGCGTGCAAATCCCTTGCAACGAGTCGGAATCGAAGGGGCGCTTGCCCGTGGCCATCTCATAGAGAACCACGCCAAGCGAAAAGATGTCAGAGCGTGCGTCCTGCGGCCGTCCCAAAATCTGCTCGGGGCACCAATACGCTGGAGTGCCGAGCAGCGGCGTGTCCTTTTTGTCGTGGCTGGCGAGGCGCGCCATGCCGAAGTCGGTTAGTTTCACGCGGCCATCATCGAGAATCAAAATGTTGGCGGGCTTGATGTCGCCGTGAATCACGCCTCTGCGGTGAGCGACGTGAAGAGCCGAAGCGATCTCTCCGGTCCACGCACAAGCGCGTGGCAGGGGAATACTCCCTTTGGCGAGAATCTTGTCGAGCGGCTGCCCTTCCATGAACTCCATCACGAGATAGGGCGTTTGCGTCGGCTCGTCGATGCCCATGTCATGCAGCGTTACGACGCAGGGATGCGAGAGCTGGCCGACAACGCGCGCTTCTTGCAGGAAGCGATCACGCCCCGCGCCCTGCGCCAGCGCAGGTGAAAAGAGTTTGATGGCGACGATACGCCCGATCATGGGATCGTGTGCGCGCACGACTTTACTGTTCGCGCCGGCGCCAATCACGTCGATAACTTGATAGCGGCCTACTTGCATGGTGGCCTTTCCCTCAGAGCGATGCTGTCAAACTAAGTAGAGAGTATCGGAAGGGGTTGTTTCATTAAATGAAGCAAGCGTGCTACCGGGAAGAGTACGAAGGTACTAGAGCGAAAGGTTCAAATGAGCAGGTTCTAATTTCGGAGCGCGACGGCTGGCGACGGCAAACTGCATTTTTCGGAAGTGGTAAAGCGCAGCAGGGAGTTTCTCGTTCGCAGCAAGGAAGCAACCTGGAATTTCTGCGATGAGAGAAATGCCGAAGTACCGAGTACCTCCACGAACCAGGACGCAACGACGAAATCGCTCGTCAGTCCTTGTTCTTGAACGGCACAAGAGCCGGCGCTGTGTTTAAGCCCGCCGGAAAATTTCGTACGAATTCGGCCATCGAAGGATGCCAAGTCCCGTTGAATCCGAAGTAATACATTTCTTTCAGAGCTTGATCCGCCGGCAGTTTTTCAAATGCCATGCGGTAACTGGCGACAAAAACGCCAGTGCGGTCCTCGCCGTAGCGGCAGTGCACGAAAACTTTTTCCTGCGCATTATCGCGGAAGAGGGAAAGAAATTGCGCCACCTGTTCGTTTGTCGGAGGCGACCATCCACCTACGGGGATGTGAACGAAGCGAATGCCCAGTGATTTCGCTCTTTTTTCTTCCCAGTCCGATTTTTCCGGGTCTTCGTCGCGAAGATTTACAATCGTGGTGACGCCAAGTTTCTTGAGCTCGAGCAATCCCGCGTCTCTGGGTTGTGCGCCGCGGTACAAATGGTCGTTGATCTTTCCAGAATTCGGAACGCCCGCGATGCGAAGTTTTTCGCCGTAGGCGGAGTGCATTTCGGACGGAGTGGACGGCTGCACTTGCTTCTGCGCGGGGAGTCGCGCGGCGAGAAGAGAAACAAAAACAAGTGAGACAATGGGGAGTACGCGCTTCATATTGGATGAGATGCTGCCAGTGTAGCGCGTGCCGTAAGCTCATGAAAGTCGTTGCAAGCGAAGTAGTTGCCCAGAAAGGGCACCACTACAAATAGACGTGGTACCAAAACGTCAACCACATTTTGCGTTTTTCTCTTGACAGGAAATTCACACCCATTGATACTGCCATTCCAGATTCGGGGGACGTGGTAGCGCCAGGCGGGCCGAGTCGAGGATGTACAATAGGTCCGTGATGACTCCACGAAGCCAGCCCGGGTTCTAAACAAAAAATCGAGCGCGAAGTTCTGCTCCGCGCCCGCATTTCAGGCGCGGGATTTGCTATGCGGCTGTGTGAGACTCACCAGCCAGCGGCAGAGCATTGGCGTTTCGTAACGGTTTTCGTAAGTGACCGCAAGGCGGTCGATGAAAAGGTCGGCTGCTCAGCGGTCGCCTTTTTCTCTGGTCCAGTGAACGGGCCCATGAATTCAATTTGAAGTGAACTGCAGGGTCAGCCCAGCACCCTGCAGAGTGCGGCTAAGTAGAGTTAAAATTAAGGGGTTCTCCCGCGAAGAGTGGGAGCCCGAGGTAGTGGAGGAACGGGATGGCAACAGTGAAACATGCAATGACTGGGAATTCCCCGATCACGGATACAACTCCGGAGAATTCGGGAGCAACAACACACAAAGGCCTTCCTTTTGAACGGTATTTTACAGATGGAAAGATTTCTCCGTTCGACGCCGTGGAATGGGAAAAGCGCACCGCCCTGATTGGAAACGAAAAGGGCGTAACGATCTTCCGCCAGGAAGACGTCGAAGTGCCGAAGGGCTGGTCGCAGACGGCGACCAACATCGTCACCAGCAAATACTTTCACGGGAAGCCTGGCTCGAAAGAGCGCGAAGGCTCCGTGCGGCAACTGATCAGCCGCGTGGTGAACACCATTGTGCGCTGGGGCCAGGAAGGCGGCTACTTCGCCTCGGACGCGTCGCGTGATGCGTTCCGCGACGAGCTGACACACCTGCTCGTCGAACAAAAGATGGCCTTCAATTCGCCCGTGTGGTTCAACGTGGGCGTGCAGCCGAAGCCGCAATGCTCGGCGTGCTTCATCAATTCCGTGCAAGACAACATGGAATCGATCATGGGCCTGACGCGGACGGAAGGCATGCTCTTCAAGTGGGGCTCCGGAACGGGCACCAACTTCTCTTCGCTGCGCGGCAGCAAGGAAACTCTTTCGGGCGGCGGCATCGCCTCCGGCCCGGTGAGCTTCATGAAGGGCTTCGACGCGTTCGCGGGCGTAATCAAGAGCGGCGGCAAGACGCGGCGCGCGGCCAAGATGGTGATCCTCAATATCGATCACCCGGACATCGTCGAATTCATCGAATGCAAGATGAAGGAAGAGCGCAAGGCGCAAGTCCTTATCGAACAAGGCTACGACGCCGGAATCGACGGCGATGCGTACGCTTCGATTTTCTTCCAGAACGCGAACCACTCGGTGCGCGTGACAGATGACTTCATGCGCGCGGCAGAAGAAGACCGTGACTGGTGGACCCGCAACGTAACAGACGGCCAGCCCGCGGAAAAAATGCGCGCGCGCGACCTGCTTTACAAAATCGCCGATTCCACATGGCACTGCGGCGATCCAGGCATGCAGTACGACACCACGATCAATCGGTGGCATACGTCGAGCAACACGGCACGTATCAATGCCTCGAATCCTTGCTCGGAGTACATGTTCCTGGACGACACGGCGTGCAACCTGGCTTCGTTGAACCTGATGAAGTTTCTTGGTTCGAGCGGACAGTTTGATGTGACCGCGTTCAAGCATGCCGTGGATGTGACCATCACGGCGCAAGAAATCCTGGTGGACAACGCTAGCTACCCGACGCCGCGCATCGCGGAGAATTCGCACCAGTTCCGGCCGCTTGGCCTGGGCTATGCCAATCTCGGCGCGCTGCTGATGTCTCTGGCGCTGCCTTACGATTCCGCCGAAGGGCGCGACATGGGCGGAGCCATTACCGCGCTGATGTGTGGCGAAGCGTACGCGCAGTCGGCGCGCATCGCGGAAAAAATGGGACCGTTCCCTGGCTACGAAGTGAACCGCGAACCGATGCTCGGCGTGATGCGCATGCACCGCGACGCAATGCGCGGCATCAAGCCAGAGCACGTGCAAACCGAATTGTTCATAGCGGCCCAGGAATCGTGGGACACTGCGCTGGCGCACGGCGAAAAGTTCGGCTACAAGAATTCGCAAGTCACCGTGCTGGCGCCGACAGGCACGATCGGTTTCATGATGGATTGCGACACCACAGGAATCGAGCCGGATCTGGCACTGGTTAAGCACAAGAAACTGGTTGGCGGCGGCTTGATCAAGATTGTCAACAACACCGTGCCGCAAGCGTTGATGAGGCTCGAATATACGCCGGAGCAGACCAGCGAAATCGTCTCTTATATCGACAAGCAAGGAAAAATCGAAGGCGCCCCGTATCTGAAGGCGGAGCACCTGCCCGTTTTCGATTGCTCGCTTGCCCCACTCGGCGGTGGACGATCGATCGCGTGGACAGGGCACGTGGGAATGATGGCGGCGGCGCAGCCGTTCCTTTCCGGCGCGATCTCCAAGACCATCAACATGCCCGAAGAATCCACGATCGAAGACATCGGGAATGCCTACATCGAATCCTGGAAGCTGGGGCTGAAATCCGTAGCCATCTACCGGGATAACTCGAAGCGCTCGCAACCGCTCAACGCGGGCGGCTCGAAAGACGAAAAGAAAACCGAATCTGCACCAGCAGCGGCAGCAGAACCGATGCAGCGTGAACTTTTCGCGCGAGCGGTTCGCGAAAAAATGCCGGTGGAGCGCGCTTCGATTACGCACAAGTTCAGCGTGGGCGCGAACGAAGGCTACATCACCGTTGGCATGTACCCAGATGGGCGGCCCGGCGAAATTTTCATCAAGATGTCGAAAGAAGGCTCGACGCTTTCCGGCGTCATGGACGGCCTCGCGCTGACCGTATCGCTCGGTTTGCAATACGGCGTGCCACTCAAAGTGTTCGTCGACAAACTCGTGAACACGCGATTTGAGCCGTCGGGCATTTCGGCGAATCCGAATATCCGTTTTGTTTCTTCGGTGCTGGATTATCTCGCGCGCTGGCTGGGCGGACGGTTTATCTCGTCCGACTATCTGAAGCTGAACACAGACCAGGCCGTGACCGTCGCTCCCGTGCAACCCGTTCAGATGATGATGGACGCCGCGATGGCTTCTCTGCCGGCAGCGAACTCGTCCTCCAAACTGCGGGATGCACACGAAGGCGCGCCTACTTGCTCCGAATGCGGCATGTTGATGGTGCCAAACGGCGCTTGCTACAAGTGCGGAAACTGCGGCAGCACGAGCGGTTGCAGTTGAGGACATTCACAAGGCCGAGGGACACGACACGATGAGCGTACACTCCTCCGGTTCAGGGCTGGCCGCAAGACTGGCTCCGGAAAAACCGACGGCGCGCGGATTTTTGCACATCGTTCGGCATGGAGGCGGACCCAGCGCCATTTATGTCGTCACCTATCACCGGCTGGACCTGGATGATGTTCAGCCGAAGCCAGCACTCGCTGAAGGCGCACACGCTTTGATTGAGCTGCTTGAGCGCATTGGCGTGGACTTTGGGCTTGCAGAGGTCCGCGGTGCTCTGGAAGACATTCTTCGGCTTGGCTCAGCCAATATCCCCGATTTGTGGCTCAGCGACGAAGAGATGCTGGAAAAAGGGCTCGTCGAGGGCTAAAGGGCCAGAACCACGATCAAGAACGTAGAGACGCCGGAGGGCTTGTCAGACTGCGGCGCTTTTTTTTGCTCTGCTGGGAATACCCCCCCCTGTTTTTGCAAAACACGCCTAACCGATTGATTTTGATAGACTTGCGAGCCTATTCCCTGTTTCGTGGTGCTTGTAAGAATAAGAAAATAAACGATTTGTTTGCTCTCTCTTTGCTCGCTGAGAGAGCAAACAGGGAGCAGTGAGCTTGCTGCAAGATCCGCGGTAGGAAACCAGAGGGAAGAAAAAAAGCGGCAGCAGAGCTGCCGCAGTCCAGAAATCTCCAAGACAAAGATTACCACAACGGGTAGTACCGAGTCAAGAACATTGGAGAGGATGCCGAGCGCCGTTTGCGAACTGCAGGCCTCGGGGATTGTGAAATCCGCGCAAGTGTAGCACAGCAGCGAAAAAGGCAATCAATGGTTGAGCGAAAAAACGACGTCGACGGTGGTGTCGACTTCCACAGGCTGGCCCGAGAACAGCGTGGGCGTGTAGCGCCACTTGCCGACCGCATCCATCGACGACTTGGCCAGAGAGCAATAGCCTTGTAGAACGACCAAATGACTGACGGAGCCGTCTTTGCCGATGATTGCGTGGAGGCGGACGGTGCCCTGAAGATGTTCCTCGCGCGCGATCTGCGGGTATTGGGGCTGAACTCTGTTCACCAGCTTTGCGGCCTGCACGTTGCCGCCTTGGCGAATGCGTGTACCGGGAGCAGGGGAATCGCTCGAACCGCTTGGCGCATCCGGGTTGCTAGCGGGGCGCGGACTATATGGAAAGTGATTTGGTATTTTAGGGGCCAAAACAAAACGAAAGCCACCGTCGACGTAGACGAGCGCAAACATGCGCAGAAAATGGTCGCCGTTCCGGAAGCGGAGTTCATAGAGCGGGATGGGCTGTATGCGTAGCTGGAGCGTACCGAAGGCGGTTTCGCCAGCATTGTCATCGCAAGTTTCGGTGAAACGGGCGGCGGTTACATCCGTGTTGTGATTTTGGAGGGCTCCGAAGAAAAAGGTGAGGATTTCCGCGGGAAGATGATTTCGATCGGCGGCATATTTTGCGCCTTCGTCGTTGGCGATGCCCGGACCGAAGGTCTGCAGGTACCACGCAGCGGGATCGGGAAGGACCATAGTTTGAGCCAACGCAGAGGCGCGAGCGGAGTCGCCATCTTTCTGCGCCTTGAGAATTTCCTTGGCAAGGCGTTCCAAGCCGGTGGTGTTGTCGGGATAGTCGAATTTCATAGGGTTGGTGGGACCCGCGGGAGTTTGCGCGGTGGCAGGCACTTGAGCGTACGAAGACGTCACGCCTATGAGAAGGAGCGCAATCGCGAGCAACAGGGCCGCGCGGGAAGTGGCAATCACGGCCGCATTTTGTACGGCAACAACATATTTAGCAAGCCTTGGCGATAGCCAAGCACAAGTCATATTGAGAGAGTGGTGGTGGCCCAAGATGTCGAATCTAGCGAGGGCGGGGGCGGAGTGGCGGGCGCGCGGTTAGTGGACGCGGGCGCATGCGGAAGCGCGGGCTGAGGGGCGGCGGAACGTTGCGCAGGAAGTCGCCGCAGCAGGGGCAGCGGCCGTCGTCGGCGATGGGTCCGGTGGCATCGGCGCGCAGCCAGTGGCCGCGGGCGTCGCACAACGGATTGATGCATTGCACGGTGAAGCCGGGCAGATACTGCATGCGGACTCCCTCAGTGGCCAGCCAGCTTTGTGGCGCACGATACGACTTGCGCGACAGAAGCTCCCTTGGGCGGCCCAAACAGAATTGTTGGCGTGGATTCTGCCGTGGCAAGCCTGTGGTGTCAAGAGAATTGAGCACAATAGATTGTGGTGGGGTTGCGCTCAGCAAGTGAGTAGCTAGTAGTGGGTAGTGAGTAGTTTACGGCGACTCAGCTAAATCGAGCGGAGCTGGCTGGCACGGATCGCATACGCGGAGACGAGTAATGCGGTTGTGATGGCGAGGTAGGCTAGAGCGTAGGAAACGGTGTGAGGGCCGCTGGCTGTACCGGTGAAATCGAGGCCGGGCGTGTGATTCATTGGTCCCACATACCAGATGGCGGTGAGGAGTCCCTCGAAGGGCTTGCCAGTGCCGCTGAAGGTGCCGACAGCTAGGGCGAGAGCGGGTAGAAAAAGCGCACCGGCGGACCACGCGAAGAGATCTGTGAAACTGTGGGCGATAAGCAGCCTTACGCCGGCGCCCGCGCCGGCGAGGACGGCGACCGCGAGACCGGCTAGAAAACATGCCACCAATTGGCGCGGGAGAATCTTGGCGCACGAGAAGAGCAACGAGCGCGTGCCGAAACGCGATTCGCGCGAACCCATTGCGGACCAGACCATGACCGGCCAAAACCACGCCACGGCGAGTAGAGGTCCTCGGGATACTTCGAGCGGTGAAGCAAACTGCGCGATCAGGAGTCCCGCTGCGACGACGTACCACCACCACCGGAGGCCTTTCAACGCGAGCAGCAGCTCAGCAGTAAAAATGCGGCCGAAGGCGTCGCTGCGAGCTGCGGATGCAAGCGGCGTGAGGTGAACGGCCGCGATCGGAATCCCTGAGGATGGTGCCCCGCCGGCGACTTGTTCGGCCGCGCGCACCATCGAGGCTTTTTTTGTTTTTCGAGCGGACGGGAAGAACCAGCTTACCGGATCGAAGCGATCGAAGAACATCGCAGCGAGCAGGACGATGACGACTGCTGCGAGTATCCAGCCCACACGCAAAAGAATCATTTGGCTGGTCCAGGGAACACCTTGCCAGCGAAACGTGTCCACGATCTTGACGGGCGAATTATCGATAGTGAGCGAAAAACCCTCTTTGTAACCGGGGATATAGGCTTTGGCACCTTCGATCATGCTGTCGGCAACAGTCATCAAACCCATGGGATCGAGCCAGTGCTTGCCTGTCACTTCCGGAAGGGCGAGGCCCAGGAAAGACCATACAAAAAACCAAGCGACGTTGCCGAAGACGCCGCGCAGAGGCGGAAACGTTTCGAACAAAAGCGCGAGCGCAGCAATGAGGGCCATCGCCGGCAATGCGATGACAATGAACGGAGCGAGTAGGGCCACGGTATCGAGATGAGGATCTTCGGCTGCGAAGAATTGCATGGCGACCGCAGCCACGGCGAGCACAACGACCATGGAGGAAAGCACGGCGAGATTGCTGAGGAATTTGCCGAGAGTGTAGGAAATCTTCGAAAGCGGCGTAGCGGCGAGGATTTGGCCGACGCCGGTTTGACGGTCACGGTCAATGGCGTTCTTGACGATGTAAAAGCCCACCAGCGAGACGAAACATGTGGTGACGACGGCTACCAGCGCGCCGATCCACGCGGAGGTGTAGACGCCGCGATAATCGCCAAGATGAAGAGTGACTCGGCCAGTGGCGGCGAGGTAGCCGAGAAACACGGCGAACAACAAGGTGAGAAGAAAGCTGTATCGGCGCACGCGCTCGAGAAAATCGGCGCGAGAGATGGCAAAAATGGCGCGCGGAGCGTTCACGCAGCGGCACCAGCGGCGGCAGTCGAGCTGCGCTGTGTGGCGAGGACGGCTAGGTAGGCGTCTTCGAGTGACGGCTCGAGTTGGCGCGCCTCGGCGGAGGGAGCGGCATTGGCGACGACGCGCGCGTGTACACCATCGCTGCGATGCGACGTGTTGCTGACGAGGTGCTTTTCTCGAAGGGCGGGAAGTTCAGCGATGGGGATAACGACTTCCCATATTTTTCCTGTGACCTGCGAGAGAAGAGCTTCCGGCGCGCCGTGAGCGAGGAGCTGGCCGTGGGCGAGGATGGCGATATCGGTGGCCACGGCTTCGATGTCGGAGACGATGTGCGTCGAGAGAATGACGATTCGTTCACCGGCCAGCTCCGAAAGTAGATTGCGAAAGCGAACGCGCTCCTCGGGATCGAGGCCCGCGGTGGGCTCGTCGACGATGAGGAGCTGCGGATCGTTTAAGAGTGCTTGCGCGATGCCAACGCGCTGGCGCATGCCGCCGGAATATCCGCCAAGAGGGCGCTTGGCAGCGTCGGCTAGATTTACGAGCGCGAGCAGCTCGGAGATGCGCTGGCGCGCTGTAGCAGCGGGAATCCCTTTAACGGCTGCGAGGTAGTCGAGAAACTCGATGGCGCTCAGATTGGGATAGACGCCGAAGTCTTGCGGGAGATAGCCCAGGACGCCTCGAAGAGCGTCGGGATCGCGAGCGATGTCATTGTCGTTCCACAAGACGCGGCCGGAGGAAGTTTGCGTGATGGTGGCGAGGATGCGCATAAGCGTTGATTTGCCGGCGCCGTTGGGGCCGAGCAGTCCGAGGACGCCAGGCTTTAGCGAAAGCTGCACGCTGCGCAGCGCTTGCACACCACCACGATAGTTTTTGCTTAGATTGTCGACCGTCAGTTGCATGGGAATCCGTCCCGCGGAGAGAAGTGCCCGCTTGTGCTGGAGAGAATACGCAGAAAACGGGTAAAAAGTTTACGGAACTAGGGAAATGGAGATGAGCAAGGAGAGAGAAAAAATGGGCCCGCGGGAATCCAGATTCTTATCCAGATTCTTGAGGATCAGGGTTGCGGCGGAGCCGGCGGCTTTGCCGGAGCAGCGGCGCCTGCCGACCCGAGGAGAGCTTCGAGACGCGCTTTCAATGTTTCGACCGTCTGCTGCTTGCCCGCAAGTTGTTGCGTGAGGTCATCCAGCTTGGCCTTGCCGGCGGTGTCACTGGCGGAATTGGGCTTCGAGTAGACGTTATCCTGTTCCAAGGCGAGCTCTCGCTGCAGAAGGTCTAACTCTTTCTGCGCTTCGGCGAGTTGCTGCTTCTGCGCGGCCACTTCGGCGGAGTCCTTGGGTTTTTGATCGCCATCGGCAGCGGGTAAGCCCGGTGCGGACTGGTCGGCCGTAGCCGAGGCGGCGGCGCCAGGCGCAGGTGCTTTGGAGCCTTCCGCAGCAGGCTGAGACGAAGGCGCAGAAGCCGGAGCTGCATCCGGGGACGGCGCGGAAGCAGGAGCGGCTGGCTTCAAAGTATCGTTGGTAATGACCGGAGCTGGCTGCTTATCGGCAGCTTTCTTCTGTTCGCGCGCGCGACGAGCGGCGTCGGCTACGGATTGGGTTTGTGAGTCCTGCGATTGCGCAAGCGATGACAGCGGGAGGGCCGCAGCGGCAATCAGAGCGGCAAGGGCCAAGCGCACAGAGATGCATCGAGACATGGTTTTATACCTCTTGAGCTACGGGCAGGGTCAACCCTAACAATACCTCCACCCTTCGCTGGGGACAATTCCCGCGGGCCGGGATGATGCGAATGTGGCAACTCCTGACTTGGAAGGAATCGTTGATGGATAAGGCGGATTGGCTAAGAGTTTCGCGATTATAGTAGATTCAGCAAGCAGGCGAATGAATGCTGGAGCGTGAAATCGATGGGTGGAACTCTTAGACTTGGGCGGCTATTACGAATTGTAGTGGTTGTGTCAGTTTGTGCGTGCGCGGCATTTGGCCAAGAGCCACCTGCGCCAAAGGCCCAGTGGCCAGATGTTGTTCGGTCTAGTTCAGATGAGCAAAAGAGTGATCTGCTGGAGAACCAGCACCGGTTTTGGGATCGAGAAAACGACTGGCTGTTCGCAGGAGTCGGGGCGTCGCGGACGCTCGATTATCTTTCGACTTTGAATATGCGGAGCCGTGGGAGACAGGAAATTTTTCTGACGAACGATATCGTGGACAATCACGCGGCCTTCGCGGCGATTGAAGCGTCCGCCACGGGAGTTTCCATCGGAGCGGCCTATTTGTTCCATCGCTACGGTCATCACAAACTGGAACGTTGGACCTCGATCGCGCACATCGGGCTGACTACGACGGGTGCAGTACGAAATTACTGCCTGAAGACCGCGCACGCCACGCCGTTCCCTGGTACGCCCTAGAGCGCGTCGATCGTCTGGGGCGGCAGTTTGCGTTGTAGTTCCCAATCTCCTGCTCATCACCTCTAGTCTTGCGCGCTGGCGCTTCGTGCGGCATACTCCCGCGGCGTGCGGCCTTGGTCGGTAACGCACGGGCGGTTCTGTTGAGCGGTTTGCGAGGAGGTCTGAATGGAGCGGTGTGTCTCATTTCACCGTTTCGGCGCGTGGTTTTGTTTAAGCTTGGGTCTGTCCGCCGGAATTTGCGGAGCGGTGCAGGCTGTGGCCCTCCCGAGTGCGCAGCCGCTTTCGGTGCAAGTCGTGGGGGCTCCTTCGGTTCCTGCTGAAAAGCAATCCTCACCAACTTCGGCTTCGCAGCAGCCAAAAAACGCGGAGTATGTTCTCTCACGTGATCGCTATGAAAAAGCGGTCACGTATTCTCGCGCGTCCTACACCATGTACTTTGTGTCGGTTGGGCTCAACGTACTGGCGCTGGTCGTCTTCTTGCGGCTGGGGATGGCCGCCAAGTATCGGGATTGGGCGGAGAGCGTCAGCGACGGGCGCTGGGTTCAGGCATTGATTTTCGTGCCGATGCTTGTTTTGACGGTGGATGTCGTGGAGTTGCCATTGCGCGTTTACGGGCACGTGCTCTCCCTGCGCTACGAAATGTCGGTGGAGAGGTGGGGCTCCTGGTTCTTGGACTGGTGCAAGGAACAGTTGCTGATCGTGGGTTTTGCGTTGATTCTTGCGCTGATTCTGTCTGGTGTCATGCACCGAAGCCCGCGTCGATGGTGGCTGCTCTTTTGGGTCGCGACGCTGCCTGTTGTGCTTTTCGTTGTGTTCATCAGCCCGTGGATCATCGATCCGCTTTTCAACAAATTCGAGCCGTTGCAAGCTACAAATCCGGACTTGGTCGCGGCCATTGAAAATTTGACGAGGCATGCGGGGGTTCCGATTCCGCGGGACCGCATGTTTTTGATGCGGGCCAGCGAAAAGACCAACGAGATCAATGCGTATGTGACCGGACTGGGAGCGTCAAAGCGCGTCGTGATCTGGGACACCACGATTCAGAAGGCCACGACCGACGAGACGCTCGTCATCGTCGGTCATGAACTGGGGCACTATGTTCTCGGGCATGTGTGGAAAGGATTTTTGTTTGCGGCCGTTCTCTTGCTGATTGGGTATTATGCGCTCTTTCGCGGGCTGCATTGGACGCTGGGCCGCTGGGGCGGGGAGTGGAGAATCTACGGACCTTCGGATTGGGCTTCCTTTGCCGTGTTGCTGCTGCTGGTTGAGATCGGAATGTTCATCGCGTCACCGGTGGTGAATGGTTTTTCCCGCATGCAGGAACATGACGCCGACGTCTACGGCTTGGAGGTTACCCACGGAATCGTGCCGGATTCCTCCGAGGTCGCGGCGCGAACGTTTCAAGTTTTGGGGGACGCGGATCTGGCGGACCCGAATCCGCCCGATTTCATTACCTTCTGGCTTTACTCGCACCCGCCTTTGGCAGATCGGCTGGTCTTCGCACACAACTACGATCCTTGGGCAAAAGGCGAACCGCCTAAATACGTGAAGCAGTCCCGATGAGTCCCCTGGAGATTGCCGACGTCGTGAAGGCAGTCCTATCCGCGGCCTGTGGAATGCCGGCGGGAAAAATTCGCGACCTTGTGGCGATTGCCGCATCGGGACATCGAACACCAGCGCCGGAGGCGCGTGCGCGAGTTATCATAGAAAAAGAGTCCACATGATGGGTTAGAGCAGACGCGAAGGCGGGCCGTGGCGCCTTCTGCGATGAGCTCAGCGGCTGAGCGCGCGATAGCGGCCAGCAGCCAGTCTAAGCCGCCTTCGCGGGCTACGAACTCGAGGCCCCATTTGCCGCTTTGCTGGAGGAGTTCGTCGTGCCCTTCGGTAATGCGTAAGACCTCGTTGATGGTTTCGACCCAGTCGCGCGATAACGACTCTTTGCGGAGGAGCGAGCCGAAGGTCTCGTGCAGGGAAGAATGCAGCCTTTGCGCCTTGCCGAGCAGGGCTCCAGCGCTTTGCGGGTCATTTTGGGGGAGTGCGAGCAGTTGAGCGCTGCGTTCGGAGGAAATGATTCGAGTCACTAGAAGAAAACGAAGAAGCTCTTCCCAGGAGAAGCCGGAAGAGGACCCGAGCTCATTGACGAAATCGAGGGATAGCCGGCCACCGACTAGGGCAGGAGAGTCGAGAGTGTTCGACACGGAGTTTACCTCCAGAAACCGGTTAAAGCACGAATTGTAGCCCGGAACTTCACATAACCGGTTAACTATAACAAACTAGTTAGGAAGTGTCAGGCCAATTTTGGCTCAAACGTGGATTCGCTTCTCGTACTACAAGCATCTGATTTAAGTGGTAGTCGGAGCTGGTTCCTATGAAATGGATTGGCGCAGTCGTTTCCGTCATGCTTGCAGCGTTCTTGACTTGGGAATTGAGGGCAGGGACATTGGCCCAAACGCAGAGCTCCCAGGCATCTGCCGGTCGCGAAGCCGTCGTAGTGGAGCTTTTCACCTCGGAGGGTTGTTCGAGTTGCCCTCCCGCGGACGCCCTTTTGGCGGAGCTTGCGGCGCGCCAACCGCTGGGAACTGTCGAGGTTATCGCTCTTGAAGAGCACGTGACCTACTGGGATGAGTTGGGTTGGAAAGATCCCTTTTCGTCCTCTACCTGGACGACACGCCAGTACGACTATGCCAGCACGCTCCACAATGGAAATCCGTACACCCCGCAAATGGTGGTCGACGGAACGGCAGGATTTGTCGGCAGCAAGGGAGGCACGGCTCGCCAGGAAATCGAAAAAGCAGCGGCGATGAAAAAGGCGAGAGTTGAGATCAGCCTAGTGTCACCCGTACAGAGCAACTCGGCAACGTTTAAGATAAACGTTGAGAAGTTTTCGAGCGCCGCAGCTAAAGACACGGCCGAAGTGATTCTAGCCATCACGGAAAGCGGGCTGCAATCTTCCGTGAAGGGCGGGGAGAATGTCGGAAAAGAATTACAACACTCGCCGGTCTTGCGCGAATTGAAAGTGATTGGAGTTTTGGGGAAGAACGGCCAGGAAGGGTTTTCGGCGCAGCCAGCTCTGAAACTGGATTCGAAATGGAACCTGGATAATTTACGCGCCGTCGTTTTCGTGCAAGAAAAAAAGAGCCGGCGCATTCTGGCGGCCGGGGTGGTTCCACTGACACAGCACAGTCTTGTATCACGCTAAAGAAAAGGAACTGAGCAACAATTTAGAGGCGCGAAAGAAATGCGCGGGCTCGCCCAGCACTGTGCTAGTTTGTTTCCCCATCAGAGTGACAAGATGGAGTTCGGACCGCGGCATTCCGCAAGTTGCCAGTAAGCGCCTGCTTACGGGCGGCGCGATGGGGCGTCAGAGAGTGAAGCGGCTGGTGCGAGTTTCGTTGGAGCAATAAATGGACGGCGATTCTTTTGGCACCCCGCCTGAAGTGCAAAGGCCAGTAAATCCATCCGCAAGCGGATTTCCCGAAATTGTGTTTCTGAATAAAACCGGCCTGCGTGCTGGTTGGCGTCTCCTGATATATGCTGCCCTTTTCTTCGTTTTTTGGACAGTTTCTATTTATTTTCTTGGCCTGTTCTTGCGTCCTGCTTGGGGCGTTTTTTCTCTCAGCTTTCAGTTCTTTGGCGAATTGGCGAGCTTTCTCGCGGCGTTTCTCGCTGCTTGGATCATGTCCCAGCTGGAGACGCGGCCCTTGTCCGTCTATGGTTTGCCCGCGCGCGGCGCATTCGGAAAACAGTTTTGGATCGGGTGCTCCTTTGGCTTTTTCGAGATTTGTGCGCTGATTGCGCTCATTTCGGCCTTCGGAGGGTACTCCTTCGGAAGCCTCGCCGAGCATGGTGGAGTGATCGCCAAGTGGGCTGTTTTCTGGATCGTATTTTTCATTGTGGTTGCTCTGTTCGAGGAATTCCTTTTCCGCGGCTACGCTTTGTATACGCTGGCCGAAGGCATCGGCTTCTGGCCCGCTGCCGTTCTTTTGGCCGGTGTATTCGGATGGGTTCACAAACACAATTCCGGCGAGGACTGGGTCGGCGTAGCTGGCGTCGTTTTCGTGGGTTTGTTTTGGGCGTTCACTCTGAAACGCACGGGTAGCCTGTGGTTCGCGCTTGGCATGCACGCTGCTTTCGATTTCGGAGAGACGTTCCTATTTTCCGTTCCGGATAGCGGAATGATTTTTCCGGGCCATCTTTCGAACGCAACATTGCATGGGCCGAACTGGCTAACGGGAGGCACACCTGGACCCGAGGGGAGCGCTATCGATTTTCTGCTCCTTGCCTTATTCTTTTTCGTCTTTGACCGTTTGTATCCCGCAAGAAAAGCACAGGGCCACAGTTCAGCAATCTACCAATAAATTTCTCAAATTTCAGTGCACAAGGTCGGAAGCGTGAACCAGGTGCACGCCACGCGCTTCTGCCTGCGGCAGAATTTCGCGGAGCGCTTGCAGCGTCGCGGGGTGAGGATGACCAATGGCGATGGCTTCTCCCTTATCCTTCGCGCCGCGGAGCGCCAACTCGAGCTGCTTGCGCACGGCGGAAACTTCGGCGACATCATCGAGGAACGGAACATTCCGGAAGCCGGAGCGCACGCCGAATCGTTGCGCGGTGTCATAAGCGACGGTCGCAGCAGTGGTTCGGCTGTCCACGTAAAAAAGATTCCATTTCTGAAGTACAGGC
>Ga0210405_10001181_pt1 | contig 31215 bp, 32 predicted proteins | sample IncBWH11MmetaG_FD_155492 | JGI IMG/M metagenome (GOLD analysis project Ga0210405, IMG submission 155492) | Forest soil microbial communities from Barre Woods Harvard Forest LTER site, Petersham, Massachusetts, United States - Inc-BW-H-11-M | ecosystem: Environmental > Terrestrial > Soil >...
CTTGGAGAAATTGAGGCTGGCTTGGAGCGCCTGTTCGAGTGCCAGTTCGGAGAGCGTGACCAGGTCGCCGTCGCTGGCGCCGGGCATGAATGCGCTGGGCTCCAGCACGCCGTTCTGCGGATGCCGCGCGCGGGAATAGGCTTCGACGCCGATGAGCTGCTTTTTGCGCAGGTCGATCTTCGGCTGATACCAGAACTCGATCCAGCGGTTGCGCAGCGCGTCGCGCAGATCGACGCGGCCGGCGACCGCCGGCGGCTCGCCGAGCCGAAGGTCCTGCAGAACTTTCAGGACTACGGCGGTCTCGAACGGCTTCTTGAGAACGGGCAGCATGCGCAAGTGATGCTGCTCGCCTATGCTCTTGACATGGGCAAGCACGGCCGAGCCGCGGTTGCTCATCAGCTGCACGGCGCCCGTATAGGCGGAGCGCGACAGCGCGAGGATGCACTCGATGGCGTCGGCCGATTCGAGCGCGATGTTGAGGAAGACGAGTTTCGGCTGGCGCTGAGTCAGCGCCGGCCGCACCGCCTGGCCGTCGGGAAGCTCTTCGGTATCGATACCGGCGCCGTGCAGCACCAGCGACAGAAAATGCCGGATGCTGGCGTCGGTATCGACGACAAAGCACAGCGGCGCGCGCGCCTCGGCGCTGGCCGCTTCGGCGTCGGACGTCGCGGCAATGCTGACCGATTGCGCGGGTGTCGCGCCCATTCCCAAATCCAAGCGCCAACGTGACGGGAGGGGCATCATTGGTGGAAATTTGTTAACTGTCGGTTTCGACGCGCGGCAGGATCGCCTGGGCTGCTGCGGTGAAATGGCGCCGGCCGGCGCCGGGCGCATGCCACCCGTATGACCCATGCAATACCGCGCTCTTGCCGGTATGGTAGTTTCAAACGTAATTGCTTCGCCGCCGTGGGCACACGGCGCGAGAGCGTGCCAAGGGGAGACGAGATGCCCAAAAAGGATACAAGCGTGAAGCTCAACCGCCGAAAATTCCTCACCGCGGCCGCCGTCGCCGGCGCCGGCGCCAGCGGCGCCGTCAACCCCGCCAAAGCCGCGCCCGCGGCGGAACCGCAGCGAAGGCTGCCGTCGGCGCTGCCGCCGAACGCCCATGTCGCCGCCGCCGAGGCCGGCGTGCCGGATATTCCGCCCTATGCGGGCGAGGGCAGGCCCGGATCCGATTTCATGGTCGACGTCATCAAGACGCTCGACATCAAATACCTGCCGGCCAATCCGGCATCGAGCTATCGCGCCATCCACGAGTCCCTGATCAATTACGGCAAGAACACGATGCCGGAATTCCTCACCTGCACTCATGAGGAATCCGGCGTCGGCATCGCCCACGGCTATTACAAGATCGCCAACAAGCCGCTGATGACGCTGGTCCACGGCACGGTCGGCCTGATGCACGCCACCATGAACGTCTACAACGCTTTCTGCGACCGCGCGCCGGTGATCGTGCTCGCCGGCAACGATCTCGATGCCGCGCACCGGCCGCCGGGCGTGCCGACGGTGCATTCGGCGCAAGACATCGGCGCCATCGTGCGCGATTACACCAAATGGGACGACACGCCGGTCTCGGCGCAGCACTTCGCGCAATCCTTCGTGCGCGCCTATCAGATCGCCACCACGCCGCCTTGCGCGCCCGTCGTACTGTCGCTGGACGACGGCTTGGCGCAGGAGCCGCTGCGCGATTTCGGCCAGAAACTCTACATTCCGAAATTCGTGCCGATGGCGGCGCCGCAGGGCGAGTCGGGCGCGATCCGCGAAGCCGCGCGGCTTCTGGTCAACGCCGAACATCCGGTGATCGTCGCCGACCGCGCGGTCAACACCCAGAACGGCATCAATCTTTTGGTGCAGCTTGCCGAGCTGTTGCAGGCGCCGATGGTGCGCCAGCGCGGGCGCCTGAATTTTCCGACCACGCATCCGCTCGGCCGGCCGGCGAGCGTGATCGGGCAGGCCGACGTCGTGCTCGGCCTCGAGCTCACGGATTACTGGGCGACGGTCAACAAGTTCGTCGACAACAATGCCGAGGGCGTCGGCACCGTCAGTGCGGCCATCAAGCCCGGCACCAAGCTGATCAGCATCGGCACGCAGCTATTGATGACCAAGGCGAACTACCAGGAGTTTCAGCGCTTCCAGAGCGTCGACGTACCGATCTCGGGCGATGTGGAGGCGACGCTGCCGTCGCTCATCGAAGCCGTGAAATCGGCGCTCACGGCTGATCGCAAGAACGCCCTGGCGCAGCGCGGCGACGCGATCCGCAAGGACCACGAGAAGGGCCGCGACGGCGCCCGCCAGGCCGCCGCCATCGCCTGGGACGCAAGCCCGATCTCGACCGCACGGCTGTGCATGGAGCTTTATGCGCAGATCAAGGATTTCGATTGGTCGCTGGTGCCGTCCTCCGGCGATGTCAGCGGCTGGCCGTTGCGGCTGTGGGCGATGAACAAGCCCTACCACTGGACCGGGACGTCCGGCGGCTACGGCGTCGGCTGGGGCGCGCCGGCTTCCGTCGGCGGCGCGCTTGCCAATCGCGACGAGGGCCGCTTCTCGGTGGCGATCCAGTCCGACGGCGATTTGATGTACGCGCCGGGCGCGCTATGGACCGCGGCGCGGCACAAGATTCCGATGCTGTCGGTGATGCATAACAACCGCGGCTATCATCAGGAAGTGATGCACGTGCAGCGGCTGTCCAACTTCCGCAACCGCGCCGCCAATACCGGCGACGACCTGGGCCCGATCGGCACCAGCATCATGAATCCCGATATCGAGTACCACAAGCTCGCCGAGTCCATGGGTTGGTGGGCCAAGGGTCCGATCAAGGATCCGGCCGAGCTCGGCCCGGCGATCAAGGAAGCGATCGCCGTGGTCAAATCCGGCCAGCCGGCGCTGGTCAATGTCTGGACCCAACCGCGGTAAGGAATTTCTGAAAATGCAATCCGTTCGCGTTTATCTCGTGCCGGTGCTTTTTGCCGCCGGTCTCATGTTTGTCTCGCATCCGGCCGAAGCGGCATCGGCGGACAACGGCAAGACGGCGTTCGTGGCGCACGGCTGCTGGCAATGCCACGGTTTTGAGGGCCAAGGCTCGGTCACCACCAGCGGCGGCCGGGTCATTGCCGATACCCAGCTGCCGGCCGATGCGTTCGCAGCCTATGTGCGCAAGCCCACGGGGGCGATGCCACCGTTCAGTGCGGCGGTCCTGTCGGATGCCGATCTCGCCGACATCTACACCTATCTGGAGGCGCGGCCGAAGCCGCAGGCTGCCAAGGACATTCCGCTGCTCAAGCCTTAATCCATGTCGCCGCGTGTCATGGATCGGGGAATAGCGCATCGGCTATAGTCGCGCCATACGCGCGAACGGCTTCCAAGGCGAGACGACGATGACCGGTTTGATGCGGCTCGGCGCCTTCTTCAATCCGACCGGCCATCATGTGGCGTCGTGGCGGCATCCCCGCGCGCAGGCCGACGCCGGCATCAATTTCGCGCACTATCTCGACATCACCCGCACGGCGGAGCGCGGCAAGTTCGACATGGTGTTCTTGGCCGACAATCTCGGCGTGCGCCAGGCGCATATGGAGGCGCTGAGCCGCTCGGCGCAATATATCGCCAATTTCGAGCCGCTGACGCTGCTCTCGGCGCTCGCCACCCACACCTCCCATATCGGTCTCGTGGCGACGGCCTCGACCAGCTACAACGAGCCGTTCCACGTCGCGCGCAAATTTGCGTCCCTCGATCATCTGAGCGGCGGCCGCGCGGGCTGGAATCTGGTCACCTCGGGCCAGGAGAACGAGGCGCGCAATTTCAGCCGCGAAAAACACTATGAGCATGGTGAGCGCTACGACCGGGCGCGCGAGTTCGCCCGCGTCGTCCTCGGCCTGTGGGATACCTGGGACGACGATGCTTTTGTCCGCGACAAGGAAACCGGGCAGTTCTTTCATCCGGACAGGCTGCACAACCTCAACCATCGCGGCGAGCATTTTGCCGTGCTCGGCGCGCTCAACATCCCGCGCTCGCCGCAGGGCCACCCGGTGATCGTGCAGGCCGGCGGCTCCGACGACATGATCGCCGTTGCCGCGGAATTCGCCGAAGTGATTTTTTGCGCGCCGCTGACGCTCGAAGCGGCGCAAAGTTTTTATGCGACGCTCAAAGGCCGGCTCGCGGCTTACGGCCGTTCGTCCGACGCAATGAAGATCATGCCAGGGCTCAGTTGCGTCATCGGCCGCACCGATGCCGAAGCCGAGGAGAACTATGAGTATTTGAACTCGCTCCATCCGATCGTGGCGCGCGAAATCCTGTCGATGGTGCTCGGCAATGTCGATCTGACGCCGTACCCGTTCGATGGACCGCTGCCCGAGAACCTGCCGCGCTCGAACGCCAGCCAGAGCATCTTTCAACAGGTCACCGAGATGGCGCGCCGCGAAAAGCTCTCCATCCGCCAGGTTGCGACCCGCGTCGCGGGCGCCCGCGCCAAGGCGGTGATCCGCGGCTCGCCGCAAACCATCGCCGATTACATGGAGCAATGGTTCCGCAACGACGGCTGCGACGGCTTTAATATCATGCCGCCGGTCCTGCCGGGCGGATTGGATGACTTTGTCGCGCTGGTGATTCCGGAATTGCAGCGGCGTGGCTTGTTCCGCAGCGAATACGAAGGCAAAACCTTGCGCGACAATCTCGGCCTCAAGCGGCCGCCGAGCCGCTATGCCGAGGCTGCTCACGCGCCGCGCGCCGCATCAGGAGGGTAACGGTGATCAGCGTCAAACGACTGGGGCATGCCACGCTGACGACGCCGGATGTCGAGCGGCAGATCGCCTATTACACCGAAGTCGTCGGCCTCACCCTGGTCGGGCGGACCAAGGACCGCGCCTATCTCGCCTGCAAGATGGGGCTCGAGGCGATCGCGCTCGAGCCGGGCACGGGCAATGCGCTGTCGCGGCTGGCTTTCCAGGTCGCGCCGGAGACCGATCTGGCAGAAGTCTCGCGCGCGCTCGCCAAAGACGGCGTGACGGCCGAGCGGGCGAGCGGCATTTCGCCGGGCGTCCCCGAGGGTTTGGTGTTCACCGATCCGAAGGGCACAAAAATCGAAATCTTTTCCGATTATGTGTTTGCCAAGGATGACGGCCGCACCGCGGGCATCATGCCGTTAAAACTCGGCCATGTCGCCTACCGGGTCGACGACGTGCAGAAAATCGTGAAATTCTATTGCGACGTGCTCGGCTTCCGCGTCTCCGACTGGCGCGACGACACGTTCGCTTTCCTGCGCTGCAATACCGATCACCACACCGTCAATTTCGTCCATGACGCCGAGCCGCAGCTCCACCACATCGCCTTCGAAGTGAAGGACTGGGCCGAGATCCAGCGCGCCGCGGAAACGCTGGCCCGCCACGACATCCATCTGGTCTGGGGCCCGGGCCGCCACATCATCGGCCACAATATCGCGATCTACCACCGCAACGCCGACAAGGTGCGCGTCGAGTTTTTCTGCGAGATGGACCAGATGAAGGACGAGGCGCTGGGCTATTTCGATCCGCGGCCGTGGCACCAGGATCGGCCGCAGCGGCCGAAAGTGTGGGGCCCCGACACGTTGCGCAACTACTGGGGTTTTGGCTCCGAGCGGATCATCCGCGGCTATCAAACGATAGAGTAGTACACGACGCCGTGATTGCGCCGCGCGCTTGGCCCGCGGCATTTGTGATTGGCGCGTGTTGCGCGAAGCGGCCTAAAAGCCCACCTAGAGAGGGCGCGGCGCATGCGCGCCAGGGAGGAAACCAATGGCTTCCAGCAAGTGGACGGTTGCCGGAGCGCTGCTTTTGATCCCGGTTCTCGGCTTTGCGGTGAATCTAGCATCCGCGCAGGAGCCGGCCGTATCCATCCCGCCGCCGGCGCAGGACGCCGCGGCTCCGGACGGCGCCACGACGCAGACCGTCGTTCTCGCCGGTGGCTGCTTCTGGGGCGTCCAGGCGGTGTTTCAGTACACCAAAGGCGTCACCAGCGCGGTCTCCGGCTATTCAGGCGGCACCAAGGAGACGGCGCACTACCAGATGGTCGGCACCGAGCGCACCGGGCACGCCGAGTCGGTGCAAGTGACATTCGATCCGAAGCAAATCTCCTACGGCAAGATTTTGCAGATCTATTTTTCCGTGGCGCACAATCCGACCGAGCTCAATTACCAGGGCCCGGATTCAGGCCCGTCCTATCGCTCGGCGATCTTCTATGCCAATGACGAGCAGAAGCGGCTTGCGGAGGCCTATATCGCCCAGCTCGATCAGGCCCACGTCTTCAAGGCGCCGATCGTGACAAAACTCGAAGCGTTCAAGGGTTTTTATCCGGCCGAGGACTACCACCAGGACTTTCTGGTTTTGCACCCGACCTATCCGTACATCGTCATCAACGACCAGCCGAAAGTCGGCAATTTGAAGCGGCTATTTGCCGATCAATATCGCGACACGCCGGTGACCGTGATGGCGGCGAACCGGCCGACCCAGTAAGTCCGGCCAAAGTTCCGAGTTCCGCACCGCAAAAAGCGTCAAAGCGGCCGCGTCCCGTCCGGGGCGCGGCGCGCGACCTTTGATCTATAGCCATCGGCGCCGGCCTGACGTATCGTGGCTTGGGGAGACTGGGCGACGAAAAGCCCACTCCGGGAAACGAGGAAACGGGGAGGAAAGCCAATGGCTATGGCAACGACGGTCGGGGGATTGCCCGAGGCCGAACACAGCGCCCAACTGCGCAGAGCCGTCATCGCTTCGACTGTCGGCACGGCGATCGAGTGGTACGACTTTTTTCTCTACGGCACCGCGGCTGGTCTGGTCTTCGGCAAGCTTTATTTCCCGAATCAGGACTTCCTTACGGCGACGCTGCTCGCCTTCGGCACCTATTTCATCGGCTTCGTCGGCCGCCCGATCGGGGCGGCGATTTTCGGCCACTATGGCGACCGCATCGGCCGCAAGGCGACGCTGATCGCCACGCTGCTATGCATGGGGCTTGCGACCTTCGCTATCGCCTTCGTGCCCACTTACTCGTCAATCGGTATCTGGGGCGCGGTGCTGTTGACCGTCCTGCGGGCGATCCAGGGTATCGGGGTTGGCGGCGAATGGGGCGGCTCGGTGCTGCTCGCCATGGAATGGTCGCGCACGCAGGGCCAGCGTGGACTAGTGGCTTCATGGCCGCAGTTCGGCGTGCCCTGCGGGCTTTTGTTGGCGAACCTCGCCATCCTCGCGTTCAGCGCTTGGGCAACGGGCGACGACTTCCTGGTCTGGGGTTGGCGCATCCCGTTCGCGCTCTCGATCATCCTGGTCGGGGTGGGGTTGTGGATCCGGCTCGGCATCCTCGAGACGCCGGTGTTCCAGAAGCTCCTGGACAGCGACAAGATCGAAAAGGCGCCGATCCTCGAAGTGATCAGGAAGCAGCCGAAGGAGATCATTCTTTCGGCACTGCTGCGGATGTCGGAACAGGCGCCGTTCTATGTCTTCACCGCCTTTGTCTTCTCCTATGCGGTCGGCACCCTGCACATGTCGCGGAACTTCATCCTGACTGCGGTGCTGGTTGCGGCGTGCGTGTCGTTCTTCACCATCCCGCTCGCCGGCCACTGGTCCGACCTGATCGGGCGCAAGAAGATGTATCTGATCGGCGTCGTCGTGATGGGCATCTTTGGCTTCATCTACTTCGCCATGGTGGACTCGTTGAACCCGACCTTGGTGTTCATCGCCATCGTGCTGTCGCTCATCCCGCACGATCTGCAGTACGGACCGCAGGCGGCGTTGATCGCGGAAGCCTTCACGCCGCGGCTGCGCTATAGCGGCGCGTCGCTCGGCTATCAGCTGGCCTCGATCGTCGCCGGTGGCCCGGCGCCGTTTATCGCGACTTGGCTGTTCGCGACCTACAAGAACGGCTATGCGATCTCCATCTATATTGCCGTCCTTGCCGTCATCAGCTTCATCGCGGCTTCGATGATGCCTGACTATACCGGCAAGGATATTTCGGACAACGCGTACAGCGAGGACTAGCAGACGCCCGATCTGCCCGGGGCGAGCGTCGTGGCTCGCCTCGCAAAAAGCTTGGAGCCCGGTTCCGGCCAGCGCCGGAATCGGGCTCTTGCTTTTTGAGCTTTAAAGCACCGCACCGCTTTGCGGGTCGATCAGGTGCATGCGGTCCATGTCGGCGTAGAGCCGCATCGGCTCGCCGGGGCCCGTCGCGGCGCCGGGATCGACCCGGCCGCAGACTTCCTGGCCGTCGACGGTGAAATACACCATCGTTTCCATGCCCATCGGCTCGACGACGTCGAGCGTCGCCGAGAACTCGCATTGCGCGTCGCGATCGTTGCGCCGCGGCTCGGTGATGTGCTCGGGGCGCAGCCCGAAGACCAGCTCCTTGCCGGTCAGGCCCTGGTAGTGGGCCGCCCGCGAAGCCGGCACCGGCAGGCTGATGGCGTCGGACAGGCGCACCCGCAAGCCGGCACCGTTCTGCTCCAGGCGGCAGCGTAAGAAATTCATCGCCGGCGAGCCGATGAAGCCGGCGACGAAGCGGGTCTTGGGATGGTGATAAAGATCCTGCGGCGTGGCGATCTGCTCGATGACGCCGCCGTTCATGACCACGACCCGGTCGGCGAGCGTCATGGCCTCGACCTGGTCGTGGGTGACGTAGACCGTGGTGGTCTTGACCATCTGGTGCACGCGCTTGATCTCGGTGCGCATCTGCACGCGCAGCTTTGCATCGAGGTTCGACAGCGGCTCGTCGAACAGGAACACTTTTGGATTGCGCACGATGGCGCGGCCCATGGCAACGCGCTGGCGCTGGCCGCCGGACAGCGCTTTGGGTTTTCGGTCCAACAGTTCGGTGATGTCGAGGATGCGCGCGGCATGGTCGACGCGCTTGCGGATTTCTTCCTTGGGGAATTTGCGCAGTTTCAGCCCGAACGACATGTTCTCGAACACCGACATGTGCGGGTAGAGCGCGTAGTTCTGGAACACCATCGCGATATCGCGGTCTTTCGGCGGCAGATCGTTGACGACTTCGCCGCCGATATAGATGTCGCCGGCGGTGATCTCCTCGAGACCGGCGATCATGCGCAACGTCGTCGACTTGCCGCAGCCGGATGGGCCGACCAGGACGACGAATTCATTGTCGGGGATATCCAGGCTGATATTGCGGACCACGTCGACGTCATCGAAACGCTTGACCACGTTACGCAACGATACTTCCGCCATAATCTTTCAGCCTTTCGTGGCGCCCGCGGTCAAGCCCGCGATGTAATAGTCCATCAGGAACGCATAGATCACCAGCGGCGGGGCGGCCGCCATCAGCGCGCCGGCCATCAGCATGCCCCACTTGTAGACGTCGCCGCGAATGAGGCTCGTCACCGTGCCGACGGTGAGCACCTGCTGGTCGGCCGAATAGAGAAACGCCATCGGATAGACGAAGGCCGCCCACGACACGGTGAAGGCAAAAATCATCGCCGCGATGATGCCGGGCAGCGCCACCGGGATGAAGATCTTGGTGAGCATCTGCATGTGGCCGGCGCCGTCGATCAGCGCCGCCTCGTCGAGCTCTTTGGGGATGGACTGGAAATAGCCGATCATGATCCAGGTGCAGAACGGCACCGTGAGCGTCGGATAGACCAGGATCATGCCCCAGTAGGAATTGAGTAGCCCGACCGCCTTGACGATCTGGAACAGCGGAATGAACAAGAGCGTGTCGGGCACCAGATAGGTGAGGAAGATTCCCGTCGCCAGGATGCTCGAGCCCCAGAACTTCATGCGGCCGAGCGAGAACGCGGCCAGCACGCTGACCACCATGGTGATCGCCACGACAGAGACCGTGACGATGATGGTGTTCTTGAAGAAGATCAAAAAGTCGGTCTGCGTCAGCAGGATCTTGAATTGATCGAGCGTGAAGCCGTTGGCGACGATCCACGGATTGGTCGCCATATGCGCCACTTCGGCGTCACTCTTGAGCGCGGTGACGACCATGTAATAGGGCGGGACGAGGAAGAAGATCGCGAAGATCACCAGAAACACATACGAGGTGATCAACGCCCAGCGGCGATTGCGGCTGAGGCTGGCGCGGACGCCGAGACTCTTGGGGGCGCGAACGGCGACGGCGGCAGTGCTCATCCGATTTCCCTGCCACGCTTGCGCACGCCGCGCAGGATGAAGATCGCCGCGAAGGCGAGGATCGGGAACATGAACAGCGAGGTCGCCGCCCCCAGCGGCAGATCGCCGGAGCGGATGCCGAGCATGAAGGAGTAGGTCGCGAACACATGGGTCATGTTGCGCGGGCCGCCTGCGGTCATGATCTGCACGATGTCGAAATTGGCGAATGTGACGATCAGCGAGAACAGCACGGTGATGGCGATGATGTTGCGCATCATCGGCAGCGTGATGTGGATGAATTTCTGCCAGGCGCTGGCGCCGTCGATGGATGCGGCCTCGTAGAGCTGTTCCGGCACCGATTTGAGCGCCGCCAGATACATGATCAAAAAGAACGGCGCGCCGTACCAGACATTGACCAGGATGACGGAAAAGCGCGCCCAATAAGGACTGCTCAGCCACGGCACTTCCTCGAAGCCGAGGCTCGAAAGGATGTAGTTGAACGCCGAGTGGGTCGGGTCGAACAGCCACCACCAGCCCAGCGAAGACAGCGCCAGCGGAATGACCCACGGCACCAGCAGCATGCCGCGCCATTTGCGCTGCCCCTTGACCGGCAGATTATTGATCAGGTGCGCGGTAACGAGCCCGATCAGGGCTTTGAAGAACACGGCGCTGAGGGCGAAGATGGCGGTCTGCTCCATCACCATCCAGAACACGTCGCGCGACAACAGGAAGCTGAAATTGCCGAGGCCGATGAAGCGGGTCTGCGTCTTGTTCAGCATCGACAGATAGATCGAGTAGCACGCCGGATAGAGCACCAAGCTCGTGATGATGACGATCAGCGGCAGGCACATCAGGAAGGCGATGGTCGAGCGGCGGCGCATGAACAGCCGCAAGTTCCCCTTTGCCGACGATTGCAGGCTTACGCCTTGAAGTCCCGGTGACCGAAGCCCTGGTGACCAAGTCTGGACGGTGTCTGCCATTCACGCCGCTGACCTTTCCGGGTCAGCCTCCCATCGCGTTTGAACCTTTAACACGTGACACATGCCGGCCCCACAAGGCCGGCATGTGCAGTTGCGGCGAACCGGAACGGACTTTAGACGCGCAACGTGCCTTCGAGTTCGTTCTCGGCCCATTTGATCACGGCATCGATCTTCTCGTTGCCCTGGGTGACCTTGGCGACCATCACGGTGTTGATCGCCTGGTTGTAGATCTGGGCGCCGACTTCGGAACGCGCCGGCGCGCCGGCCATCGAGGTCTGCTCGTCGCCGCGCGGCGGATAGCCGTAGACGGTGCCGACCGGCGGCTCGACGATCTTCCAGGTGTCGAGATCGTACATGGTCTTGAACGACGGCAGGTCGTAACCGGAGGAGGCTTGCACCAGTTGTGCGACCGATTCCTTCTGCGAGATGTAAACCAAAAGGTCTTTTGCCGCCTGCTTGTTCTTGGAGAATTGCCACAGGCCATAGAACTGCGGGAGCTGTCCGACGAAGCGGCCCTTCGGCCCCTTCGGCATCGGGTGGGTCCAGCAATTTGCCGCTACGGTCGGGTTGTCGCGCTTGGCGACCGCCCAGGCGCTCGGCGGGTTCATGATGCTGGAGCCCTTGCCGGAGATCAGCCAGCGGTTATTGCCGGCGTCGTCCCAGGCGTAAACTTCCGGCGGGTTCACCGCCATCAGCTTCTTCATGTATTCCAGCGCCTCGCGGGTCTCGTCGGAGTTGATCTTGATGTTGTCCTTGGCGTCGACCATGACCACGCCATAGGAATTGAACAGCGCGCCGACCCAATCGACCGCGTCGGAGGTCTGGCCCATGGGCAAGCCGACCGGGAAGCCGGCGGCGTGCAGCTTCTGCGCCGACGTGAGATAGGTGTCCCAGGTCCAAGTGTCGGTCTTGGCCTTGTCCCATTTCGCCTCGTCGGCCGGGAACATGTCGCGGATGTCGATGCCGGCATGCTGCTGGTACAGATCGAAGCGCGAGCAGCACGGTTTGACCTGGCTGCCGACCGCGGTCGGGATGCCGCGCCAGGTGCCTTTGATCTTGGCCAGATATTCGGCGACCGGGCTGATCGGGCCGTATTGCGAGGTGAGCTTGGCGACGACGTCGTCGAGCGGCTCGAGCACGTTCTGGTGAATGCGGATGTTCCAGTCGCGATGCGACATGATGTCGTGGCCGGTGCCGGCTTGGGCTTCGGCCGCCGCGGTCAGCTTGTCCTTCTCGCCCTGCGAGGTGATGTAGTCGATCTTGACCTCGCAATTGTTCTTGGCGCCCCACTCGTTGCAGAGTTTTGTGAAGGTGTTGTTGGCGCCGGGTACCCAATGGTCCCAGACGCCGAGCGACAGCGAGCCGGCGGCGTAGCTGTCTTTGACATAGGGGGCGGCAATGGCCGCGACGGAACCGAGCGCCGCGCTTTTGAGGATGTTGCGGCGGGTAGGGGAATTCAGGCGTGATTGGGTCATCAGGTCCTCCGTTTGGCCGCCATGTTTTTCTAAGTTTATTGGCGTGGCGGCAACATAGCCTGATCGCGCCAAGCCGGCTAGAGGCCGGCAGGGGATAAGCGCGGCGGTCCCTGCTGCAATATGCGGCAGGGCAGGCCGCACCGGCGTCACCCCGGCAGGCTTCGCTCGCCACCGGGAATGTGATAGCGTTTTTTCCATTCAACAAGAAACGTCAGAAAAATTCACCCGAGGGAGGATCCAATGGCTCGCATTCACAGGCGAAATCTGCTTCGGCTGTCCGGCGCCGGGGCGTTGGCGGCAAAAAGCGGGGGGATCGCGGCAATCCTTGCGACCTCGCGCGCGCCCGCCTATGCCCAGGCCGCGACAGTGCATTGGCTGCGCTGGAACGACTTCATTCCCGCCTCAGACGAACTTCTGAAGAAGCAGATCGTGCCGGAGGCCGAGAAGGCGCTGGGCATCAAGCTCACCATCGAGACCATCAACGGCAACGATCTGCAGGCGCGCACCACGTCGTCGATCCAGTCCGGTTCGGGCCCCGATATCATTTTGGGCCTGAACAACTGGCCGCAGCTCTACGCCGAGAGCGTCGCCAACGTGGACGACGTCGTCGAGGCGATCGGCAAGGAGCAAGGCGGCTTCTACAAGGAATCGACGGTGGTCGCCAACGACGGCAAGCGCTGGCTGGGCGTACCCTGGTGCGTGCTCGGCGCCATGATCGTCTATCGAAAATCCTGGCTCGCCGAGCAGGGCGCCAATGCCTTCCCGGCGACGTGGGAAGACTATCGCGCGCTCGGCAAGAAACTGAAGGCCGCCGGCCATCCGGTCGGCCAGACTCTCGGCCACACCTTCGGCGATGCGCCGACCTTCACCTATCCGTATCTATGGTCGTGGGGCGGCAAGGAAGTCGAGGCGGACGGCAAGACCGTCGTGCTCAATTCGAAGCAAGCCGTCGATTCCGTGAAGTTCATGGTCGACTTCTGGAAGGACGCGCACGACGAAGGCGGGCTCGCCTGGGACGACACCTCCAACAACCGCGCCTTCCTCGCCGGCACCATCAGCGCCACCTTGAACGGCGCCTCGATCTATCTCTTGGCCAAGACCAAGCCCGACACTTATCTCGACGACAAGGGCAAGCCGATGTTCCAGGACATGGCGCACTCGCCCTTGCCCAAGGGCCCGAACGGCCAGTTCGGCTATCATTTGCCGATGACCAACATGCTGATGGGTTATTCGAAGAACCAGAAAGCGGCGAAGGACTTTCTCGCCTGGATGACCTCGAAGGACATCTATCAGAAATGGTTCAACTCGCAGCAGGGCTATTCGGTCGGGGCGACGACCGTATGGGAGGGCGATCCGCTCTGGAACAACGATCCGGTGATGTTGCCGTTCAAAGCGGCGGCGCGCGCCGGCCAGTTCCCGGGCTATGCCGGACCTGCCGACCGCAAGGCGGCCGAAGGTTTGAGCAAGTACCTCATCACCGACATGTACGCCAAGGCGGTGCAGGGCATGTCCGCCGAGGACGCCGTGAAATGGGCCGACGGGGAGTTCAAGAGCATCCACGCCGGCTGAGGCGGACGTTGAACCGTTTTCGCTCTGACGAATGCGGGCGGCGGCGCTAACACCCCGCCGCCTGAGCACAGAGGTCGCAATGGCCAGCACCAGCTATGCGCTTACCGAGCCTTATGCCCGCGCATCGCGCCGTGGCACGATCACGCGGCTGCTGGAAGATGAGCGCTGGCTGGCGCTGGTGTTGCTGCTGCCGACCGTGCTGCTGCTGGCGGTGTTCATCGCTTATCCTTTCGTGATCGGCGTCAAGCTCTCGGTGACCGACGCCAAGGTCGGCGTGCCCGGCAGTTTCGTCGGCCTGCACAATTTCGCGGTGCTGGCCAATGACAGCATATTTCGCACCGCGGTCTGGAATACCTTCGTCTATACCGGCGTGACGACGGTCTTCAAGCTCGCGCTCGGTCTGTGGCTGGCGCTGTTGCTCAACCGGCATTTCAAAGGCAAGGCGCTGACGCGGGCTTTCGTGCTGCTGCCCTTCATCATCCCGACGGTGCTTTCGACCTTCGCCTGGAAATGGATGTTCGATCCGACTTTTAGCGTCATCAACTGGACGCTGTTTCAGCTCGGCCTGATCCACGGCCGCATCAACTGGCTGGGCGACCCCGGCCTGGCCATGGTTTCGATCATCATCGTCAACGTCTGGCGCGGCGTGCCGTTCTACGCCATCAGCCTGCTTGCCGGGCTGCAGACCATCAGTCCCGAGCTGCACGAGGCCGCCGCGATCGACGGCGCCAGACCGTGGCAGCGCTTCTGGCACGTCACCTGGCCGCTGCTGTTACCGGTCACCATGGTGGTGGTGCTGTTTTCCATCATCCAGACATTCGCCGATTTCCAGCTCGTCTATGTGCTGACTGGCGGCGGGCCTGCGAACTCGACGCAGCTGTTCGCGACCTATGCCTATCAGATCGGCGTCGGCACCGGTCTATTGAGCCAGGGCGCGGCGATTTCTCTCGCCATGTTTCCGGTGTTGTTGATCGTGGTCATCGTCCAGCTGCTCTACATCCGCCGGGTCGAGACGCACTGATGGGACCTGCGTCATGATCGAAGGGGCGAAGTGGCGGCGCTGGGTTTACTTCTACATCCCGCTCGGGGTGTTCGTCGTCGTGTTGTTGTTCCCGTTCTACTGGATGCTGGTCACCACGTTCCGGCCGGACAATGAGCTCTACCGGCCGTGGATGGCGCCGAACTATACGCCGCTGTGGACGCTGCATCCGACCCTCGATCATATCAGATATCTGCTCGACGAGACCCTGTTCAGCACCTGGATGCTGAACACGCTGATGATCTCGATTGCCGCCACGATCATTTCGCTGTTCTGCGGCCTGCTCGCCGGCTATGCGCTGTCGCGCCTCAAATTCCCGTTCGCCGGCAGCCTCGGTACCGGCATTTTCATCACCTATCTGGTGCCGCAGACGCTGCTGTTCATCCCGCTCGCCGACATCATCCGCAACTATCATCTCGGCGACACGCCGTGGGCGCTGATCCTGACCTATCCGACCTTCCTGATCCCGTTCTGCACCTGGCTGTTGATGGGCTATTTCAAGGCCATCCCCAAGGAGCTCGAGGAGTGCGCGCGGATCGACGGCGCGACGCGCTGGAAGGCGATGGTCTACATCATCTTCCCGATCGCGGTGCCGGGCATCCTCTCGGCCGGCATCTTCGCTTTCACGCTGTCGTGGAACGAGTTCATCTACGCGCTGGTGTTCCTGTCCTCGCCGGAGGAGAAGACCGTTCCGGTCGGCGTCACGTCGGAGCTGATCCGCGGCGACGTGTTCTTCTGGGGGCCGCTGATGGCGGGCGCGCTGCTCGGCTCGATCCCGGTGGCGATCATCTACTCGTTCTTCGTCGAGAATTACGTCGCCGGTCTCACCGGTTCCGTGAAGGGATGATGCAATGGCCCGGGTCCTGATACGGAACTTGAACAAGATGTACGACGAGGTGCACGCCGTCAAAGACGTCAACCTCGAAATCCGCGACAAGGAATTCATGGTGCTGGTCGGGCCCTCGGGCTGCGGCAAAACCACCACGTTGCGGATGGTGGCGGGGCTCGAATCGATCACCTCGGGTCAGGTTTTGATCGGCGACGTGGTGGTCAACGAGCTGCCGCCGATGGATCGCGACATCGCCATGGTGTTCCAGAACTACGCGCTCTATCCGCATATGAGCGTCTACGACAATATGGCTTTCGGCCTAAAAATGCGCAAAGTCGACCGTACCGAGATCGGCAAGCGCGTGCAGGCGGCCGCCGAGATCCTCGGCATGCAGGATTATCTCAAGCGCAAGCCGCGCCAGCTGTCCGGCGGGCAGCGCCAGCGCGTGGCGCTCGGCCGCGCCATCGTCCGCCAGCCGCAGGTGTTTCTGTTCGACGAGCCGCTGTCCAACCTGGATGCAAAACTTCGCGTGCAGATGCGCGTCGAGCTCAAGAAGCTACACAATCGCCTCAACACCACCGCGGTCTACGTCACCCACGACCAGGTCGAGGCCATGACGCTGGGCGATCGCGTGGTGGTGATGAAGGACGGATTGGTGCAGCAGGTCGGCGAGCCGCTCGAGCTCTACAACGCCCCCGCAAATCGTTTTGTCGCCGGCTTCATCGGCTCGCCGGCGATGAATTTCGCGGCGGTGCGCGTGCACGAGGCGCAAGACGCGTTGCGCGCCAACGGCACCGGCTTCCGCCTCGATGTTCCGGCCGAAATCGACGGGCGGCTGCGCCCCTATGCCGGCCGCGACGTCACCTTCGGCATCCGCCCGGAAGATTTGCATATCGCAAACGGCAGCGACCCGCCGGGACTGTGCCTGGACGGCGTGGTCGAGGTGGTAGAGAAGCTCGGTGCCGAGATCCTGCTCGACCTGCAGGTCGGCGACCTGACCATGGTGGCGGCGGTGGAGCCGACGATCCGCGCCAAGCGCGGCGACAAGATTCGCTTTGCGCTGCGACCCGATCGGCTGCATTTCTTCGACGCGGCGTCGGAAGCGGCGATCTAGTCTAGCGCCGCAAGATGATGGGTTTCACTTCGTTCAACCCATCCTACGGGCTGCGGGCAGAGCGTGCGCCGCTTCCAGCGAATTGCGACAGCCGAAATTCAGTTCCCGTTGTTGCCCAGCGGGGTCAACTCCGGGGGCCTGTCATTGCCGCTATTGCCAAAAAAGTTATTGCCGCTCTGAAACCCGCCGAACGGCCCCGTCTGGCCATGTTCAACGCTGAAGTGGAACCCCAGACCATTCGACTCGGACGGCTGTGCGCTCTGGCTGGTGGGATGCTTCGGATCCGTATAGTTGAAGTTATAGTTGCCGTTTGCATCGGGCGAAATCGTTTGCTGACTAAATGCCCACCCGGAGGCGGTCGTCGCAGCGATGATGGCCGCCGCAATCATGGCAACCGCAGCGAACCGAAGCCGCACAAATCGAACCATGATGATCCCCCTATCGGCGCCCCCGAAGCACCGTTCGCAGGCTAACGCCGCACCCTGCGTCGGGTCAAGGCAACTCAAGCAATACGTGGAATATGAGCACGGTAGGGCGGATTAGCCGAAGGCGTAATCCGCCGCCTCTCGGCAAACCGATGGCGGATTACGCTTCGCTAATCCGCCCTACGGGCTACGGCTGTAATAGGTTATGGGGTTATTCTATTTGGTCATCGCGCAATATTCTTTATTAGGAAGAAACGAGGAAAGATCGGCGCTGGACCGTCGAGGCGCCCGAACACGATAAAGCCCATCCTCTCGTAGAATGGACGAGCCTGGAAGGCGTACGTGTCCGTCCACATATGCCTGCACCCGCGCCGGATGGCTTCCTGTTCGGCCTGTCGTACGAGCGATGTGCCGATTCCGCGCCCGCGCAGGTCCTCCGGAACGAACATGATGTCGATGTACATCGACCCCCAGAGCGATCGACCCCACAATCCGCCGACGATCGCGTCGGTCGTGGGCTCCCGCAGCAGGATCGCCAGCGTGCGAGCGGTCGCATCGCCAACGATACTCTCGTTGAATGCGCGCAATGGCTCCCACAGTTTCTCAAACGCCTCAGGAGGCGGTTTGTCGGTAAGTTCGTATCTTGGCTGCATGGCAAGCCCGTAGGATGGGTTGAGCGGCAGCGAAACCCATCATCTTTCGCCGAAACGCGAGCGATTGTCGGCCGCATCGCCCGCCCAATCGAGTGCCGAGAGGTCTTTCCAACCGTAGCCCGGATTGAGCGCAGCGAAATCCGGGTTCAGCAAAGTAGCTCGCATGGAGCTAAGCGAATGCGCAATTCGCACCACAACTCGGCCCCGGATTTCGCTGCGCTCAATCCGGGCTACGCCTGCCACGCTCGCTATTTGAGAGTGCCGCTCTGCATTTTCCCCGGCAGCGTCTTGCCATTTTGCGGAACACCGGGGCCTTTCACTGCCATATTAGGGGGGTCTTTATTGGTGCCACCGGACGTCATCCCTATTCCCCTGTGGGCCGTAACATTTCCGGTGTTTGACTTGGACGCATCGTAATGGATGCTTTTTGCGGGCGCACAATTCACAGTCAACACAAGCGCTGCCACCACAGACGCGCATAACATCGCCAAGCGTTTCATTATGCCCTCCGTGGCATTCGCCCCCATTGTAGCCACCTTCGAGTCACCCACCAATAGCGAGCGTAGGATGGGTTGAGCGGCAGCGAAACCCATCATCTTTCTGAAATGCCGCTGCCGCAGCGATGGGTTTCCCTCCGTTCAACCCATCCTACGGGCTTTCGGAACAGTGAGCTTACGGTCTCCGCAAGACGCAATCACTTGGTCGAGAAAGGCGGTCGCCTCTGGGCGTCTCACATAGCGCAAATCATTTTTCACCGACTCGGCAAAAAGCCGATAGCTTTCCCATCCTCGCCAAGCCGGTCCGAAAGGCTCAAATGTCACGACGCTACTCTCGGCACTTCCGTACCGGGCGCCGGATTTATTCGGCGCCAATCTAAGATCGCGGCCTTGCCGATCTTTTCCCCGGCGGGGCCTTCAATATAGAGAACGTCTTCAGCCGCTAAAGCGCGGGCACGCTCAAGCGCCGCTTTGCAAGAGGAACACGTCGCAAAACGCTCGGCACCATTTTGGAGGAAGTAAAATCTCCATTCCATGCAGTGAGTATATAGAGCAATTCGCGGGTCTCGGCTATCCTAGGTCAAGCGCGAGTTTAAGGTTTTGTCGCAAAGCGGTGGGAAGACGCAGATGAAGCGACAGTACAGATGGTGGTATTGGTGGTGGAAGCTTAAGGACCAGCCCCGGCGCCGCGCTCTTACTTGGTCACAGCTGAGGACAATCGGCCACTTGCCCCTTATGAAGGCAACGATATTTGTTCCACTAATAGGCTACTTGATCATCTTTAACGAGACCATCGCCAAATATTTGCACCTTGTTTGGGAAAAAGACGCGACGCCTCCGGTGTCAACGAATTTGCTGCTGGTATACTTTGGTCTGATTTTTCTTTCGGCCGGGTCTACTGTCTATGCGTTTCGTTGTGATCGACGAGTTGATCAGTATGGTTCCGCTGAGGCCTACATCGGCGGTGATGGACCGAACATCTCTGCGGTTACGCTTGGGTTTTTTGAGAACGAAGTAACTGGGGCAGGTTATGACCTTCAAGCTTGGCAAGAGGATGGAATAAGTCCTGTCGGGAAAGTGGACTCCAGGAAAGATATCCTGTGGTGTATGTACGATAAGTGGGACACGGCGTCTCCGATAGCACGTCTCATAACAACTATTTTTTACATCGTTGGGTTTTTATTTTTGCTCATTCCATCGGCGCGAGTCTTCTGGGAAGTATCAAGCATCTTGCTTTATAGGATAGGCTAGACCGCTTGGCTCCCGATGCGCCGGCTTCGCCTTAGATAGCTGCATGATGGTTCGCGAAATCCGAGCTTGCGTCTCCAAGATTTTTGGCTGGCACTGTGTGGCGGACGGAGGGCGGATTACGCTGCGCTAATCCGCCCTACAATTCGTCCCTAATACAGCGACATTGCCCTTGACACGCGTCCCCATAACAGTTACCTAGCCAAAATCCCGCTCGCAAAGGGACGCCTTTCGCGAGGGTACTCCTTAGGGCGGAGCGGGAGCGGTTCTCGTGGGCGCAGCGATACACTGCGCTCGCGGGCGGCTTGGGCATCGTCCCGTCCGGCGCGTGTCGGACTGCGAGGTGCTCGCTGCACTGGTGCCGGAGAGGGTCCTCCCGTTTGCATCCGGTGGTTCCAGGAAGCGCGGCCTGAGCCGAGCCGAGGCCTAAAAAACCTCGGATGCCGCGGTGGGGCGCCGAAAGGCGAGCGCGCCCGCTCCATGAGGTCCGCGCGGCCTCGGTTCTTCCGCAAGGAGGAAAGGAGAAAGGACGCGCGCCGCATCGCTTTTCGATGCGGCCCGATGGTGCGCCTCTCGGCGCTCCGCCTCCCTTCTTTTAAGGGAGGAGTTTCTTGGCTTGGCTTTTCTTGGCGTTTTCTTGGCAAAGCTCGGATGCGAAGGCGCATCGCGACAATGGAAAAGCTCGTCATCGCGCAATGCGAACGCTCACAAGCCGAGCAGGCGCGGCAGCCACAGCGAGATTTCCGGAAAATACGTCACCAGCATCAGCACCAACAGCATGACGCCGTAGAACGGCCAGATCTTGCGCATGACCTGTTCGATCGTGACCTTGCCCACCGCGCAGCCGACGAACAGGATCGCGCCGACCGGCGGGTGGCACAGCCCGATGCCGAGATTGAGCATCATGATGATGCCGAAATGCACCGGGCTGACGCCGAAATTCATCATCACCGGCAACAGGATCGGCGTGCAGATCAGGATCGACGGCGCCATGTCGAGCAGGCAGCCGAGCACCAGCAGCATGATGTTGATGAGGAGCAGGATGACGTTCTTGTCGCTGGAGATGGTGAGGAAGAATGCCGTGATCTTCGCCGGCATTTGGGTGAGCGCCATCACATAGCCGACGCTCGACGCGCAGGCGATCAGGGTCAGCACCATGGCGACGGTGCGCAGCGTGCGATGGATGAGCCGCGGCAGATCGCGCCAGCGATAATCGCGATAGACGAACATGGTGACCAGGAAGGCCCAGACGCAGGCCACCGCGCCGGCCTCTATTGCCGTGAATATGCCGCCCAAAATCCCGCCCAGAATGATGCCGAGCGTGATCAGGCCCCACAGCGCGTCGATGCTGATCTTCACCGCCTCGCGCAGCGGCACGGTCTGGCCGCGCGGATGGCTGTCGCGGTAGGCGATGACGAGGCAGAGCACGATCAGGGAAAAGCCGAGCAGCAACCCCGGCACGACGCCGGCCATGAACAGGCTGATAATGGAAATCGTGCCGCCGGTGGCGAGCGAATAGATCACCGCGTTGTGGCTCGGCGGCACCAGGAGCGCCTGCACCGAAGCGGTGATGGTGACGTTGGTGGCGAAGACGCGGGGGAAGCCGACTTTCTCCATCTGCGGGATCATTACCGAGCCGATCGCCGAAGTGTCGGCGACCGCGGAGCCGGAAATGCCGCTGAGGAAGGTCGTGGCCAGCACGTTGACCACCGACAAGCCGCCGCGCACGCGGGTAAAGCCGACCAGCACGTCGGCGAAGGCGACCAGGCGCCGCGCCATGCCGCCTTCGGCCATGATGGCGCCGGCCAGCACGAAGAACGGAATCGTCAGCATGGCGACCTTGCTGACGCCGTCGGAGATTTTCAGCATCACCGCTTCGAGCGGGATGCCGATCCACAGCGCGCCCGCAATCGCCGCAAGCGCCAGCGAATAGGCGATCGGCACGCCGATGAAGAAGCAGAAGAACATCGTGACCAGCAGAATGGCGACATCCATGGGCGCTGGCTCGTTTTGCTTCGCTCAGTGCAGTTGCGAGGCTTCGGGGTCGGGCGGCATGCCGAACACCACGCGCTCGATGACGAAGAGCAGGAGGAGGGCGCCGCCGACCGGGATCGGCAGATAGGTCACCCCGACCGACAGCGAGGGAAAATCGGCGATGGTGTTGTACCAGGTCGCCGCGACCAGCTTTTCGCCGTAGACGATCATGAACAGCGCCATGGTGGCGACCAGGAGCTCGGCGAGAAGCTCGGTGAGCCTGCGCAGCCGCGGCGGAAACATTTGAACGAAGAACGACACGTTCATATGCAGCTGGCGGCGGTAGCAGGCCGCGGCGCCGATGAAGGTGAGCACGATGGTGAGCAGGACCGCGGTCGGTTCCGGCCAGGACGCCGCGCTGTTGAGCACGTAGCGGGTGAACACCGCCCACGGGATCACCGCGGAAATCAGCACCAGCGCGGTGCCTGCGACCACGACGCAAACCAGGTACAGCGCGTCCATCAGCTTGCGATAGAGAAGCGCCATGCGTGCTTCCGAAGGCGAGGGGGTGTTACCCGGATCGCATCATGCCGATTGGTTCGCGGACTAAGAGACGTCCTGGACGCGCTTGATCGTGGCCGAGTATTTTGGACCGTATTTGTCCCACACCGGCTTGACCGCGTCCTGGAACGGCTTCTTGTCGGCAATGTCGATGATCTCGTTGCCGGCGGCTTTTGCCTTTTCCAGCGCCGCCGCCTCGTATTTGTTCCACAGATCGCGCTCTTCGGCCTGCGCCTCGCGGCCGAATTTCTTGACCAAAACCTGGTCGTCCTTCGACAGCGTGTCCCAGGTTTTGCGCGAGAACACCAAGATCTCCGGCACGATCAGGTGCTGGGTCAGCGTGTAATATTTGGCGACGGTGTAGTGGTTGTCGAACACGTAGCTCGGCGGATTGTTCTCGGCGCCGTCGACGACGCCGGTCTGCAGCGCGCTGAACACTTGGTCATAGCCCATGGCGACGCCGTTGCCGCCGAGCGCGTTCATCATGTCGACGAACATCGGATTGCCGATGACGCGGATCTTCAAGCCTTTCAGGTCGGCGATGGTGTGGACCGGCTTTTTGATGGTGTAGACGCTGCGCGCGCCGGCATCCATCCAGCACAGCCCGATCAGCCCGGCCTTGTCGTTGTTGGAGACCTTGTCGAGGAGCTCGGTGCCGATGTCGCCGTCGATCACCTTTTGCATGTGCGCGGTGTTGCGGAACAGGAACGGCAGATTGAACACGTTGAGCTCGTCGATCACCGGGCCGAGCGTGCCGACCGAGACGCGGGCGAGCTGGATGGCGCCGACCTGGGCCTGCTCGATGGCCTCCTTCTCGCCGCCGAGTTGCATCGAGGCGAACATCTGCACGCTGAGCCGCCCTTGCGTCGCGGCTTCGAGTTTTTTGCCGAGGCTTTCGACCGCGGCGACCGTCGGATAGCCGGCGGGATGAACGTCGGAGGCCTTGAGCGCCAGCTTTTGCTGCGCAAACGCAGGCGTACCAAGATTTCCGAGGCCGGCGACTGCAGTGCCAGCACCAAGACCGGCACCAAGACGAATGAATGCGCGGCGATCCATGTTTCTCCTCCCGCAAGTTTCCGTAATCGGCGGAACGTTGCACGCCGTTTTGAGCCGTTGAAGCTCCCGGCAGTCCATGTTATCAGGTCATACGATGACCAGATCATCCAGGAGTGTCAAGCTTTGCCCGCCCGCTCCGTAGCGCAACCGCTGCCGACATTCCGGCCGCTCGTGGCGCCGCGCGGGCTCACCGAGCAGTTGGTCGCGCGCATTGCCGCCGACATCACCGGCGCCCGCCTGCCGCCCGGCTCAAAGCTGCCGACCGAGAAGGAGATGATGGCCGCGACCGGGGTGAGCCGCACGGTGGTGCGTGAGGCGGTGGCGTGCCTGCGCGCCGACGGCCTGGTCGTGGTACGGCAAGGGGTCGGTGCCTTCGTCGCCGAACATGTGCGCCGGCCGTTCCGCATCGAAGTCGATGAGCTGGATTCGCTGCGCGAAGCGCTCGAGGTCATGGAATTGCGCGCCGGCGTCGAGATCGAAGCGGCGGGGCTCGCGGCAGAGCGCCACAATGGCGCGCACATCAAAAAGATCGCCGAGGCTTTCCGGCGCATCGAGGATGCCATTGGGCGCGACGAATCGGCGGTCGACGAGGATTTTTCGTTCCATTGCAGCATCGCCGACGCCACCGGCAATGCGCAGTTCAAGCGCTTTCTCGATTATCTCGGCCGTTTCATCATTCCGCGCCAGAGCATCCGCAAGACTCTCACGCCGGTCGGGGATCAGCGCGCTTATCTCAAGCGCATCCAGAACGAGCACATGGAAATCCTCGATGCCATCCGTGCAGGTGCTGCGGCCGCGGCGCGCGCCGCGATGCGGCGCCACCTCGTCGACAGCCGCAAGCGCTATCAGAAACTCGTGGCCGAGATCGGCGACGGTCCGGCGGCCACAGCCGCGTCGTCATAAATTTCGCCAGCCGCGAGGATTTTTCATGCAGACAGTTCTGGTGACGGGCGCGGCGGGTGGTATCGGCACGCGGCTGCGCAAGCTTCTTGACGGCGTCTATCCGCGCATCCTGTGGAGCGACATCCGCAAGCCGTCCGATCTGGCGAGCCACCAAAACTTCGTCACCGCCGACATTGCCGATCTCGCCCAGGTCGAAAAGCTGGTCGACGGCGTCGACGGCATCGTCCATCTCGGCGGCGAGTCGGTCGAGCAATCCTGGGACCGTATCCTTAAGGCCAATATCATCGGCTGCTATAATCTGTTCGAGGCGGCGCGGCGCAAGAAGGTCAAGCGCGTCGTCTTCGCCTCGTCGAACCACGCCGTCGGCTTCTATCCGCGGCAGCGCAAGATCGGCACCGACGAGCCGGTGCGGCCGGATTCGCGCTACGGCGTCAGCAAAGCCTTCGGCGAAGCGCTCGGCGCGCTCTATGCCTATAAGCACGGCCTGCGGGTGACCTGCATCCGCATCGGCAACTTTGCCGACGCGCCGGTCGACCTGCGCCGGCTCGCCATCTGGATCAGCCCGGAAGATCTGGTGCAGCTCATCCGCATCGGGCTCGATCACCCGGACCTGCGCCACGAGATATTTTTCGGCGCCTCCCACAACGAACGCAGCTGGTGGGACAACGAGGCGGCCTACCGCTACGGCTATCGCCCGACCGGCCGCGCCGAAGATTTTGTCGCCGCGGCGCTGGCCGAGCAAAAGCGGCTGGCCGCCGATCCGATCGGCGACTGGTACCAGGGCGGCCCGTTTTGCAGCGACGAATACGACAGCGGATTTGATTCCGCCGTGACTTGAATGTCAGCGCACCTGGAAAACCAGCTTGCCCCGGAAATGCCGCGACTGGCTCAGGCGGTGCGCGTCGGCGGCCTGCGACAGCTTGTAGAGTTTTACCTCGGGCGGCTTGACGCCGCCGGCCACGTACACTTCGGCAATGCGCTCCATGGCCTTGCGCGAGCGCGGCACCGGCGGCCGCAAGCCCGTCACGTCGCTGCGATCGGGTTTTGGCGCCTCGGCACCCGACGCGATAAAGGCGGCGCGGCCGCCCGGCTTGAGCACGGCGTAGGATTGTTTGGCCACGTCGCCACCGACCGTATCGAACACGGCGTCGCAGCCCGACACCGCGCGGGTGAAATTCTGCGCGTTGTAGTCGATCACCTGATCGGCGCCGAGGCTGCGCACATAGTCGACGTTCGCCGCGCTGCAGGTGGTGATCACCTTGGCGCCGAGATATTTGGCGAACTGGATGGCGAAACCGGCGACGCCGCCGGCGCCGCCCTGGATCAGGATAGTCTCGCCGCGCTGGAGCTTCAGCGTATCTTCGACCGCATTGATCGCGGTCAGCCCGGTCAGCGCCAGTGCCGCGGCATTGATATGCGAAAGCCCGTCGGGCTTCTTGGCGACGAGGGCTGCGGGGATCGCGACCTTCTCGCAATAGGTGCCTTCCTTGCCGGCGCCGAGCACGCCGAACACCGCGTCGCCCACTTTAAGATCGGCGCCGTTGCCGACCGCACTGACCACGCCGGAAAAATCCCGTCCCGGGATTTGCGGAAATTTGACGTTGGAATGGCGCCCATATTCGCCGCCGCGAAACTTCCAGTCGGCGGCATTGACGGTAGCGGCGTGCACGTCGACCACCACCTCGCCCGGGCCGGCGATCGGGTCGGGCAGATCGCCATATTGCAATACTTCCGGGCCGCCGAATTTCTCGATGTAAGCCGCTTTCATTGGATCAGGCTCTCCCTATCAAGGCTTTGTAATGGCCGGCCACCCCGGCAGCAAGATCAGCGAATATTCATTGCATTTTTTGGTTCTAAAAGCTGCGGCAGGTCGCAGCCCGTCCCGTAAAACCACAGGCGGTGAATATTTGTCAAAACCGCTTCGCGCTCGATTTCCCGAAACTTGCAGAACGCCACGATTTGATCGCCGGCCCGGTGCATGTGCAGCTCTTTGCCCCACTGTTGCGCATTGAATATGGCGATGATTTTTCCAGGGAATACCGACTGGAAATGCGCCGCCGCCTCGACCACGTCGTAGGTGGTTTTGCCGAATGTCTGCCGGTCGAACGACATGATGGGATAGTCGATCTTGACCCATGCATCTCGATAGGTCTCGACCGCATCGCTGCCGCTGCGCTCATACATCGTCAATAGCTGAGCGGGACTGATGTCCAGCAACTGCCGGCCGAGCTTCTGCGCGCGCTCGATTTCGTAGTCCGTCACCCAGGAGGGCTTTGCTTGCGGTCGTGCCTCGTGCGCCGCCGGCGCTGGCGCAGGCGCCGGCGGTCGCAGCAACGCGCTTGTCGTCACAAAGCCGACGAGGCCCGACGCGATCGCCAGAGCGGCGACGAGCGCGATCCGGATTTTGGGCGATTTGCCAAGATAGCCGGTGACGGTGGTGCCAAGATATTCGGCCGATTGGTGCAAACCGCTTGCGGCGGTGGCGCAAAGAAACCGAAACCATTGGCGCAGATAGAACGCGGCGATCGGCAAAAGATATTCGCTCGATTGGCGCCAGCCTGTTGCGGCGGTGGCGTAAAGATACCGACACGATCTGCGCAGATGGAACGCGACGATCGGCCAAATGTATTCGGCCGATTGCCGCAGATATCTTGCGGCTGTCCAAAAATAGCGAGATGAATCGCGCAGCCCGCCTGCAACGATCGCCGAAAGCGACGTCGCGGCTGTTTTCCAACCCGTGGAGGCCCAACACGCAGGCGAGGCCACGGAACATTCCCCCAACGCAACGACTGTTACACGTAGAGCCGCACTGTCGCATCTGCTTGGCGAGAGTCAATCACAATGGTGGCGCGATACCATCATTTGGCCATTCGGTTTGCGCAATTCGGCCATGACCTGGCGCTGACATCCGGGCGCGCAATACCGCGGAGGACGAATGCGGAAATCGATCGAAGGCGGAAAACTCTTGGCGCGCAAAATCTTGGGACCGAAATCTTGGAACGAATGTGTGCGTGAGGAGCCAGAGATGAGCGAGCGGGCGCGCGAATTTTTGGAGCACTGGTTGTCGGACCATGTCGGGGCGGTTGCCGACGAGTACAGGATGCGGGAAACGGTGCGGCTGGTGGCGCTGTGCCGGGAGGACGCGATCCGCGCCGGCATCGCGCCGGACGAGCTGCGGGCGGCGGCGGGCGGCAATTTGATCCAGTGCATGTTGGCAGCCCTGAGCGCGGCGGCGGCGCGGACGAAGCAGACCGTCGATTTGGATTAGCTGAAATTGCCGTGGCTGACGGCTTCACGCGCGGATGGGAAGTTTTCCGCCCGTCGGCCAGAAAAATGTTGCCCAATGTCCCGTGAATCGGTTCAAGCTATAGGGGGCGACCGGTTTCATACAAGCAGGGAGGAATACAGGATGACGCGAACGGTCTTTTTGGGTGTCGCGTTGGCTTTCGGTCTTGCAACCGCCGCCGGCGCTGCGGTCACGCCCGCTCAGGTCGGCAATGCCACCGGCTTGGTGATCAAGGCCGCGGAAGGCTGCGGGCCGGGATTTTGGCGCGGTCCGGGCGGCAAGTGCCATCCGATGTTCGACGGCAGAGCCTGCCCGCCGGGATATCATCTCGGCCCCGAAGGCAAGAAGTGCTGGCCTAATTAGGCTAAGTGAGATTGCGCGGGGCCGTCTCTGGCGGCCCCAATCTTTTTTACCGGGGTCTCAGCCGACGATCACCACGGCCTGCGGGCGCGCGGCGCCGGCTGCCCGCCGGGAGGAACGTATTGCGTATTGGCGTTGCAAAAGCCGCCCATGCCGGCGAGCGTGGGCCATGCACTGTTGAAAACTCGTGAAGCCGCAATTGGTGCCGCCCAGGCCGCTATATTGCGCGCACCACGGATAATTCTGCGCCTGCGCGGGCGTGCCGATCGCCGCCGTCACGGCGAAAATCGCCAGTACGAAAAGTAAAACTCTCATGGCGATCTCGCGGTGTTGCGACACGCAGGCGCGGCCCGCCCAACGATCATTAGTGGCTGCGCGCTCGCGACACCGGGGGCGCGGCAGGGGAAACGTACTGCGTATTGGCGTTGCAGAAGCCACCGTTGCCGCTCAAGGCCGCCTGGCACTGTTGAATGGTGGTGAACCCACAATTCTGGCTGCCGAAGCCGGCGTAGTCCGCGCACCACGGATAATTCTGCGCCTGCGCCGGTGTGCCGATTCCGGCCGTCACGGTGAAAATTGCCAGCATGAAAAGCAAGATTCTCATGGCCGATCTCCCGGTATTGCGATGCCGCTCAATCATTAACGCCGAGCGAGCGATATTATTTCAGCAGCGACGCAAGGAATCTCTCTGCTTCACCGGTTGCGGCTGCACAACGCACGAATTGGTGAGCGTGCCAAGATTGGCACGCGCAAAAGTTTGTAAGTCCCTGATTTTATTGGCGACCTGCCGACCGGTCACGAAGGTTTGCGGGCTCTCGGCACGGGGTGCACGGCTGGCGGAACGTATTGCGTATTTGCGTTGCAGAAGCCGCCGATCCCGCTCACCGTGGCCATGCACTGCTCGCGGCTGACGAAGCCGCAATTGTAAGCGGCATCGCCAACGTCATAAATCGCGCACCACGGATAATTCTGCGCCTGCGCGGGCGAGCCGAACCCGGCGGTGACGGCGAAAATCGCCGGTATGAGAAGCAAAACTCTCATGGTGATCTCCCAGTGTTGCCATGGTGCTCATGCACTAACGCCGAGACGACGATATTATTGCAGAACTGACGTCGGAAATTTCTCCGCTTGTGATAACCCACTGATTTTATTGGCAACCCCGGGCGGCGTGTCCGGCAACGCGGTGGGGCGGCTGCGATGCGCGCCCCGCGCCGGCCTATTCATCGCCCCTTCAACGTATCGATGAACTCAATCACGTTCCTGCGGATTGATTTTTGTTCGATGGCGAGAAAACCACGGACCAGCGTGGCGCCCTCCCGGGTCGCGAGAAATGAAAGGATTGCGCCTTCCGACAGCTCGCCCTCTTTCTGCGCCGGCATCTTCTTGCCGACGGTTGGTGCGCCCTCAAAGAAATAAAATGGCGAGACGCCGAGCACGTCGCTGATTTGTTGCAGGCGTGAGGCGCCGACACGGTTGGCGCCTCGCTCGTATTTCTGAATTTGCTGGAAAGTGATGCCGACCGCGTCGGCAACCTCCGTTTGGCTCATTTGCAAGAAAATCCGGCGGGCGCGGATCTTTTGCCCGACGTGGCTATCTACGGCAGTGGGGCCTCTGCGGCCGGTCGAGGCTTTCGCCATGTCTGAAGTCCTTTCATTCAAACGAATTCCTGGGGTTGTTGGCACAAACCGGATGTCGCGTCAAAGTTGCCCGCCTGCCACTCAGCCGCGCGCTGGGCCATCCCGCGCCGCCGCGCGTTAACCATACGCCCGTCGTTCTTAACGCTCGCCGTTAAGACTTTGTTAAGGTTCCCGCCTTGCCCCGAGGCGAGTGCGCCTGAGCTCATGACGAATTTCCGCAAGATCAATTCTCCGATGGCGCTTGCCACTTGCGGCATGTTCCTGGTGCCGGAGCCCTTCGGCGCCTGCCTTTTGCTGGCAGCGGCCATCTGGTGGCTGTGGCGAAAAACCGGATGCCCGTGCCGTAATATGGTGTCGTCGTTCTGGGAGGCGGTTTGGCGCCGCTTGCGCTTGCCCGGGCCTCATTCGCCCGGTGGCGTGTTTGGCGAGAAGTAGCCGAACGTCACCCGTGGCAATTCGAATTACACTAAGAAGGCTTGCGCCTTCGCAACTACGTCCGCGGCCTTTCGGGCGAAGTTTCAGTCTGTGGGATGGGTTGAGCGTAGCGAAGCCCATTACGCTGTTCGCGAATTTCTTCCAGCCTTAATCAGAGTGCGTATCTGCTGCTGCTGCGAGAAGCGCTTTTGCATCAAACGAACGAGTTTGGCATCGGCCGAAATTAGTCCGACGCCAATTTTCTCAGCCCCATCCTTCTTGGTCTCCACTGCGGCTACAGTGGCAATAAAATCGTCGATCAACTGCGGCAGTGGATCAACGGGAAGCTCATTTCGCAGCCGCTCTTCTATAGACACCCCAACTTTGGCGGCACGGCGCGATTCATATTCACGCTGTGCAGGTTTCATCGCTGCAATTCGAGCTCTTATATTCTCGGAATGGTCGGTCGGAACGTATATTCGGCGTCGATGATTCACAGGCCGATCATCGAAATCGAAATCCTGTGGAAATTCAGCTTTGGGAACGAAAACAATTGTCTCTTCTCCGTCTGGCTTGGGTGTGATGTCGATGAGCGTGCCGGCGGTGTCCTGCCAAACGGAATGGAATTCTGCAGTCAACAAGACATTGGGCCACTCCCATATCGTCCAACCGAAGACGATCGAGCCTCCTTCATAGCGAATCCTTTCTCTCACGCCGTCTGCGCACCAACCGTATAGACCATACTGGTCGGCATTGACCAACACTCGGATTGGCAATCCGCCCAATTCGGCGGCAAAGCTCTTTACCTCGGGTGTAATTGTAATAGGCGTCGTCTCTTGTACGCTCTGCCGAGCGGCGTATTCCCCGCTGAACAGGTCTTCGGATGCTTGTTTCTTTTCGTTGTAGGTTGGCATCCGTTCCGGTCTCTTGTGGCGTGCGATACGTGCATTTTCTGCCATATCGACGCTTTTCCTATGTGCGACGCTGCGTCAACCAAAGTGATCTAAGTTGTTGAAATTATTGGCGACCCCGGCAGGATTCGAACCTGCGACCTTCAGCTTAGAAGGCTGTTGCTCTATCCCCTGAGCTACGGGGCCACGCGACGCCAATCATATA
>Ga0210405_10001187_pt1 | contig 31104 bp, 23 predicted proteins | sample IncBWH11MmetaG_FD_155492 | JGI IMG/M metagenome (GOLD analysis project Ga0210405, IMG submission 155492) | Forest soil microbial communities from Barre Woods Harvard Forest LTER site, Petersham, Massachusetts, United States - Inc-BW-H-11-M | ecosystem: Environmental > Terrestrial > Soil >...
GAAAATCGGAGGGTTCGGCGGCAACGAAGTTACCCTTGCCGTCATTCAGGAAAATCGCCACGAAATGAGAGTCGAGAAGCGAAGTGACGACAAGATCGGCGAATTTGTCTCCGTTCACGTCCCGCGGCGTGATTTGCAGGCCTCCAGAAGGGCCAACAATGCAGATTCCAGCTTTGGCCCCGGAACTGAAGTTAAAGTCGACGAAATATTGCGAGGTGGGAGAGCCATCGCGCGTGACGCGGATCAAAGCCAAATCGGGTTCCCGGTCCCCGTCAAAATCCGCGATCGCAAATTGCGTGGAGCCAAGCGCGACGGCCGTGCGGACGAGGCGAGGGATGGGGCGATCCGTGGTTCGGATTTGCGAGTGCCCGACCCAGAGGGATGCGACCAGGCAAAGGACGGCAATTCCCGGAAGCAAGAGTCTATTGGAGAGGCTACGCAGGCTCATAGCGAGAATTTAGTCTACCGCACCTTGCCCGGGGTTTGGCAATTTGCAGAGGGACTTTGGAGCCCGAGTTACCGATGGAATGCCCGGATTAGAAAATTGCAATCATTAACCAATGTGTCATACAGCCAGGTACTTGGATTGCAAGATGTTAACCTATTGGCGCCGTTTCCCACCGCTTGAAAACGGCCCTCCCGTATAAACCGATAAAATAACAGTAATAGCTTGGATACTTCTCCGGGTCCCCGACGAGAAGACTGGAGTGCGAATGCATAGTCGGGAATTGCCACGTCTCAACGTCAGTTCGACTTGAATGAAGAAACTCGACCGCCTGGGCTGGGCGGAAGGAATGCGCGTGTATACGTACGGAGTTCATGCGGGAGTGCGCGTCAGCACAGCAGGAATGCTGCCGCAGATTTCCGGGCTGCTGCCCCCTGGCTGGAAAAATTCCCGCCGGGCCACCATACAGCGGTTGTATTCCCTGGTGGTGGCGCAAAGCAGCCGGCGCGCGGGGGTGAGGCCTCTGCACATCCTTTATGCGGATAGCGACCGGATCTCGCGAGACACGGAGCTGGATCAGGTGCTGGCGGCGTTGGAAAGGGACCTGCATCGCTACGTCGCCGAAGTGTCGCCCGACATGACATTTCTGCACGCGGGCGTGGTTGGCTGGAAAGGACGCGCGATTTTGCTGCCCGGACGCAGCCTGAGTGGGAAGACGACGCTGGTGCGCGAGATGCTCCGGCTTGGTGCAACGTATTATTCCGATGAGTTCGCCGTCGTGGACGATTCCGGGAAAGTGCATCCATTCCCGCGGCCCCTGGGAATCCGGGAAGACTCAACCTATGCGCAGACCAATTACACCGCGGAAAATCTGGGCGCAACGTCGGGTGTCAAACCTCTTCCGCTGGGCGCGGTCGTGATCTGCAAGTACAAGGCTGGAGCGCAGTGGAAGCCGGCTCCGCTTTCGCACGGACAGGGTGCATTGGAGCTGATGGCCAACAGCGTCGCGGTGCGAAACGATCCGCGCCAGACGCTGGGAAGAATTCAGAAACTGGTGAGGAGCGCGGTTTTCGTCCGGGGAACGCGTGGCGAAGCCTGCGAATCAGCGGCGTCCATTTTGAACCTATTGAGTGCAGGTAACCGACAGGAGAAAGAATGAAAGAAGGGAAATATCCCCGGGCGCGCTTGGATTACCTTACGCGCGAGTTCGGCGACGAGGTTTTGGTCTACGACCGGGAGCGCAATGTGGGCCATTGCCTGAATGCGACGGCGGCTGCCGCCTGGAAACTCTGCGACGGCAAGAAGAGCACTTCGGAACTCGCAAATATTTTGACCCAGCGGCTCGCCACGCCGGTTGACGAGTCCGTGGTCTTGCTGGCCGTCGAGCAGTTGTCGAAAGCGCGATTGCTGGTGGAGTCGGAAAAGCCGGTTCGGCGAACCTCGCGCCGCGAGGCCATCCGCACAATCGGGATCGCGGGAGCCATCGCTTTGCCGCTGGTTACTTCCCTGGTCGCTCCAACTCCTGCTCGCGCGGCCTCTTGTCTGGCGAATGGGAGGCCGTGCGTCAGCAATGCGCAATGCTGTTCGGGCCACTGTGGCGTAAGTTCGGGCCATTGCGGGGCCTGAGCCGCTGGCCGCTATATATTTCCTTTCTTGCACTCTTCAACACTTGCCCCAACCTGTTGTGACGAACATCACAAACCGCTGTGACGAAAGACGCGGACGCTGGCGAGCCCCCGCCGTTGCCTTCCCCAGGAGACCGATACCCTTTTCAATCTCGGCATCGTAAAGTGGCAAGGTAAGAAAGATGGACCCGGAGCCTTAGCCGCTTGGAAGAAGTTGTTAGAAACGAATTCCCCCTACCACGACAGGGTTGCGGTGCTGCAACGGATGGCGCAGGCGCAGCAGCGCTGACCAAGTTTCCTTCTTGCCGGAGACTTTCCCTCGCTTGCAGTTCGCCTAAGGGAAAGACAATCCGATGAGCGACCGCGCGTACAAAGCGGTGATTGTCGGCGCCGGGCCCGCGGGACTTACGGCCGCTTATGAATTGAGCAAGAAGGGCCAGCGCGTGGTGGTGTTGGAGGCGGATCCCCGGTATGTGGGCGGGATTTCGCGCACCGTGGAGTATCACGGCTATCGTTTCGATATTGGCGGCCACCGATTTTTTTCAAAGTCGCGCGAGGTGGAAGACCTTTGGACGGAGCTTCTCGGCGCGGACATGCTGGAGCGGCCGCGCTCATCAAGGATTTTTTATCGCGGGAAATTCTATGCGTATCCGCTGAAGCCGCTGGAGGCGCTTTCCCAGCTTGGCGTGATGGAATCCGCGAAGTGCGTTTTGTCGTTTTTAAAGGCTCGGCTAAAACCAGTGCGCAATCCGAGATCATTTGAAGATTGGGTGGTGAACGAATTCGGGGAGCGGCTGTTCCGGATTTTCTTCAAGACCTACACGGAAAAAGTGTGGGGCATGAGCTGCAAGGAGATTTCCGCGGACTGGGCAGCGCAACGGATCAAGGGGCTTACGCTGAGCAAGGCTATCCGAGACGGGCTGCGCCCGAAGAGGAAACCGGTGAATCGCGCGCAGGCAGTGAAGACCCTGATTGATACGTTCCGCTACCCGCGGCTCGGGCCGGGCATGATGTGGGAGACTTGCGCGGAAAAGGTTCGCGCGCTGGGCGGCGAAGTGCTGCTAGGACACAGCGTTGTGGCGTGCCGATTCGATGCGGCGAGTTCCGCATGGACCGTGACCGCACGCACGACCGATGGTGCAACGGAGGAATTCCGCGGCGAGCACCTTGTCTCTTCAATGCCGATGCGGCAACTGGTGGCGCAAATTGAGCCGCGGCTTCCGGAAGAGGCGCTGCGATCCGGCAATTCCCTGCGCTACCGGGACTTTCTGGCGATCGGGCTGATCCTGTGGGAGCGCCACCGTTTCACGGACAACTGGATATACATCCACGATCCGAACGTGAAAGTGGGCCGAGTGCAGAATTACAAGTCCTGGTCGCCGGAGATGGTGCCGGATCCTGACTACTGTTGCTACGGCCTGGAATACTTTTGTTTTGAAGGCGACGGGCTTTGGACAATGCGCGATGCGGATCTGATCGCGCTTGGGGCGAAAGAACTGCAGCAGATTGGACTCGGCAACGCGGCGGATCTGGTGGATGGCTACGTGGTACGGCAACCAAAGGCGTATCCGGTTTACGACGACGATTACCAGCAGCATGTGGGCGTCGTTCGGCAGGCCCTGGATGCTCATTGCCCCAATCTGCATCTCGTCGGGCGCAACGGCATGCACAAATACAACAATCAGGATCACGCGATGATGACGGCGCTGCTGGCCGCCCGAAACATTCTCGCCAACGAAAACAAATACGACGTCTGGTCGGTAAACGAAGACGGCGAGTATCTCGAAGCCGGCCGCGCGGGAGAGCAATTCGCGAACGATTTGGAACAAGCCGCTTGCATCAACGGGAGCGAAAAAGACAAAGCACTGAGCTAGCGTTTATGGCCTCACGCAGCGACAAACCGATCGCCACCAACCTGCGCGACTCCGCGCCGTTTGGTTCGTTGCATCGTGCAGGGATCGCCTCCGACGCACTGCAGTCGTGGCCGGCGGTCTCCGAACAGATGGGTTGCAACCGGAGAAACTCTAATCACTGCAGCACGCTGGGATAACCTCCTGCGCGGAGGCACGCATCTAAATAGAAGTGGAGGTTTGTAATTGCGCAAACTAATTGTCCTCTTTCTCTTGTCCTGTGCCTGCTGCATGGCGGCACTCACTTTGAACACATCCACCTACGGGGTTGAGTCTGCTGCTTCCCTGGATCGTCACCTGCGTCTTTATCACACGCACACCGGCGAGCGTATTGACATCGTTTACCGGCACGGTGATGTTCTTCTGCCCGAAGCGGAGGAGCAGCTCGATCATTTTCTGCGCGACCATCGCACCGGTGAAGTGAAACACTACGATCCACGTCTGTTCGATATCCTTTCGCAACTCACCAGCGCCGTGGGCCATCCGGACGCGGAAATCGAAATTATCTGCGGCTATCGCTCGTCAGGGAGCAATGAGTTTCTTCGCTCGCGATCCTCCGGTGTGGCCAGGAACAGTTTGCACATGCAGGCGCACGCGATTGATATCCGCATCCCGGGCGTGAGCACGCTGGCGTTGCGCGACGCGGCGTTGGCTTTGGGGCAAGGAGGCGTCGGTTACTACCCGCGATCGGGTTTTGTGCACGTGGATACCGGACGCGTGCGGACGTGGTGCTATGGATGCGCGGCGAATAGCGGGCCTCGCGACTGATTCTCTTCCGGAAATATCCTCGATCTACTTCCGCGAGGCGTAGACCTGGCTAAACTGGGTTCTCAGGCTCTTGTCGTGGCCGTAGATATCTTCAAAGAAATAGATCTTGCCGTCCTCCGGCGCGATTGCAGTTCCGTAAACGAGCAACACAGGGATTTCTTTCGTAAGATTGACCTGCTGCGCCTTCTCCGCCTTGAATGCGGCGTCCACGCGTTCGCGGGTCCAACCCGGATTGTTTCGCAGCACCCACTCCGCCAGCTTGGCCGGATCCTCGACGCGCACGCAGCCGTGACTGAAGTCTCTGCGGTTCTCCCCAAATGCGGCTTGTGAAGGAGTGGAATGGAGATAGACGTTGTTGTCGTTCGGGAAAATAAACTTGATCAGACCGAGAGCGTTCTTGGGGCCAGGCTTCTGGCGGACCATCAGCTTTCCCGCGCGCAATTGCGCCAGCACGTCGTCGCTGATGATTCCGTCAGTAACCACCTGGCCGGAATACGTGGTCACTTCGAAATCGTTCTTCTGAATATAGGCGCGGTCCTTGGTAATCTTCGGGACAATCTCATTGCGCAAAATGCTCGGCGGAACATTCCAATAGGGCCAGAAGATCAAATACTTCATGTCTTCTTCCATTACGGGTGTTTCCGTGCGCATCGCCCGCCCCACCACCACGGGCATGCTGATCGCCATCTTCCCTTGTTCGTCGTAAGCCCGCAGCCGAAATTCCGGAATGTTGACCAAAACCGGAGGCTGCTCATAATTGTGTGGCAGCCAACGCCAGCGCTCCAGAGTTAGCCGCAATTGTTCCACGCGGTCACTCATCGGCCGGTTGAGTTCCGCAATGGTTTGCGGACCTAGTTTCCCCTGTGGGTCCAACCCGTGGCGAGCCTGAAAGCGCTTCACGCCCTCCACGGCGTCTCCTTGATAAATTTGCGGATCTCCGCTTGCCGTTGCGGGGGCTGTCGTTGCGCTGGCTGGCAAGTCTCCCAGAAATTTCAAGCGCGCCGCCAGTTGAGGCACACCTGCATAGGGTTGGCCGGGTGAAACGGGCTTGCTGACCGCGGGCAAGGGATCCAATTTCTCCTCCCCGGCCAGCCGCATATAGTTCTGCAAAGCCTGGAGAGTGCGTTGATAACCAAGGTATGGAGGTTCGAGCTTCGCGAAAGCGTCGCTGACGTTAGCTGCCGGCACCACGCCCTTCAGGAGAAAATCGCACAAATCATATTTGTTTCGCTCAGGTTCAAAATCGGTGTGCAGGGTGCGCGGATCCACTCTTCCCAGGTGCAGGTCCGAAGAGTAGCGCATCCCCGAGACCGTCATCGCGACGTCGAAGTTCACCAGCGCGTTTTCGTCTTTGGACGAAATGGCGGAAAGCGCTTTCACACGCGCAGGCCAGCGTTCGCCATCGTAATCCTTGCTGTCGAGGCCTTTATTTCCGGCCTGCTGCAGGATGCCGATGAGGTCCAGAGCCTGCTGAGTGGGTTTTCCTCCACGGCTCCATTCGAGAGCGTATCCGGCTTTTTCGTAAAACTCCTTGATCTGCGGCGAGTAATCGGAAAAATTGGGCCACTGTAGTTCTTCCAGGCGGCTTTTTTCGAGAAGCGCCCGCAATTGTGCCTGGCCGCTCGAGCTTAGGGAATCCGCCGGAGAGCTCGCGGCCGACGGGGTTTGTTGCGGTGCAGACCGGTCAGCTTGCGGCGCACCGAGCGAGCAACCGGCGATGCCCAACAGAAGAGCCACCCATACAAACTTTATTCTGCGTGTCGTATTCATGGTTGCACCTTGCCGATCAGGAGTTTACTCGAAGCACTGCCGCTCCGCGAATCGCGTCATTCTTTAAAGCATTCAGCGCGCGATTGGCTTCTGCCAGAGGATAGATCTGCACATGCATTCGTACGGGGATCTCGGCGGCAAGCCGCAGAAACTGCGCCCCGTCTTCGCGCGTATTGTTGGCCACGCTGCGAATGCTTCGCTCCTGATACAGGAGATCATAGGAAAAGGAGGGAATATCGCTCATGTGAATCCCGCCGAGAATGAGGCGACCGCCTTTCTTGAGCACGGCGAGCGCAGCGGGAACGATTTCGCCCGCGGGTGCGAAGACGATGGCCGCGTCAAGCTTCTGGGGTGGCATATCCAGAGTACCGCCTGTCCAGACCGCGCCCAATTCTTTCGCGAGCGCCTGGTGCCGTGAGTCGCGAGTGGATGCGTACACTTCCACACCCCAGTACCTCGCCACTTGAATCGCCACGTGGCCGGCGGCGCCAAAGCCGTAGAATCCCAGACGGGCGCCAGCCTTCACGCTGCTCAGGCGCAAACAGCGATAACCGATGATCCCGGCGCAGAGGAGCGGCGCCGCTTGTTCCGCGGGCAGATTTTCCGGCAGCGGGTAAACAAAATCCTGCGGGGCCACCACATATTCGGCGTAGCCGCCGTTTACCGTGTATCCCGTAAACTGCGGATCGTCGCAAAGATTTTCTTCACCGCGGCGGCAATATTCACAGGTGCCGTCGGTCTTGTGCAGCCACGCGACGCCGACGCGAGAACCGATGGCCAAGCGATCCGCGCTGAATCCGCTTGCGGCCACATGCCCCACCACTTGATGGCCGGGAATGACGGGAGATTTCTTCGGAGGGAGTTCCCCTTCGATAACATGCAGGTCTGTGCGGCAAACACCGCACACCTCCACACGGATTAGCACTTCCCCGGGCAGCGGCTCGGGCCTGGGCACATCGCCAAATTCGAGAGGATTGGATTCAATTTTTGCCGGCGCGCGGAGGAAACAGGCCTTCATCATCAGCCCTCAATCCAGAGTTCCTCCGCGCACCAAGGAAGGCGGCCAACACACGTGGTGGGAGAAACATACACAAAATGAGGGGGGAAGAAAAGGCTGATTTTTCCGCTCGCAACGCCCAGGGATTCCCGGTAATGGGTCAGTTTCGGATTAGCGCGATAATCAGACCTTAAGTCAATCAAGTGAAAGGAAACCGCTTATCTTCACCAATCGATTCAGACTATTATTCCACTATGTTTAGGTGCCAACAGAAGACGGTGCTCTCCCTTGCGCGTTTGATATTTTTGGCTGTCATTCTACTTGCGACGATTGCCCGAGCACAGAATGCTCCCACCAAGCTTCTTCCAGTTATTGTGGACGGAAAGCATGGATTTATTTCCCCCGGCGGTGAGGTTGCTATTCCGGCGCGCTTCGATTTCGCGTGGGGTTTTCATGAAGGACTGGCCTCAGCGTGGAAGGGGGACAAGGCGGGTTTTATTGATGAGTCCGGGAAATTCGTAATTCCTCCACAGTTTCAATACGCAAGCGCGTTTGAGAATGGACTGGCTGATGTAGAACTAAATGATAGATGGGGATTTATAAACAAGAATGGAACGTTCTTGATTCCCCCTAGGTACATCCAAACGCGGTCCTTCTCCGAAGGACTCGCGGCTGTCCAGGCTGACAACGAGTTGTGGGGCTATGTAGACAAAGATGGGAAGGAACGAATTCCACCGCAATTCACTCTCGCTTGGGATTTCTACGAAAAAGTAGCAGCAGTCTATCGCGGGGAACGCTGCGGATTCATTGATGAAGCCGGTGTAGAAGTGGTTCCGTTTCAGTTTAGCGAGTGCAGGGGGATGAAAGATGGTATCGCGGCTGTTCGAGTCGATAAACAGTGGGGATACATCACAGCCGCAGGCGATTTCTTCATTACTCCCCGCTTTGAAGATGCGGAGCTATTTTTCGATGGGCTTGCGGCAGTGGAGAAGAATGGCAAGTGGGGCTTCATAGACCGCGAAGGTCGCTTCGTGATTCCACCTCAGTTCGATTACTCTCGAGCCGAACCCACAATTACACAATTTTCGGAAGGGCTGGCCGGAGTAACCAAGAATGGAAAGTTTGGTTATGTAGATAAAACGGGAGCCTACGCAATCGGCCCGACCTTTACGAAGGGATTTAAGTTCCGCGATGGGATAGCAGAGGTCTGTGACTCCAAGCTGTGCGGTTACATTGACAAGCACGGAACTCGCATTTGGCCAAAGGCACCCAGTCACTGAATGACTCTCAACTCCTGATTCGTCGGATAATCAGACACTGACCCACGACCGGATTCCCGGGGCGGCTTGCTTTCTGTGGACGGACACCCTAGGCTGAAATGCTTATGAATGATCTGACACCCGAAATGCTGATGATGGGGTTTATCTCGTATATCGTTTTCCTGTTTTCCACGACTTGCCATGAAGCATCGCATGCGCTGGCGGCTAAAATCGGCGGAGACTCCACGGCGGCACTGGGCGGGCAGTTGAGTCTGAACCCGATTCCGCACATCCGGCGTTCGTTCTTTGGTATGGTCATTTTCCCAATACTGAGTTTCTTTCTCCTGGGCGGCGGAATGATCGGCTGGGCCAGCGCTCCGTACGATCCGCTGTGGGAGCAGCGGCATCCGCGGCGGTCGGCGTGGATGGCCCTTGCGGGGCCGGCGGCCAACTTTACGCTGATGCTGCTGGCGGTCGCGCTGCTTCGCGGCGGAATGGCGTTGCAGCTATTCCACCGCGATCCAGTTACGGGTGCGGCGAGTTTTGCGGGAACCGTGTTAAGAGTGGTGTTTTTTCTGAATCTGCTGCTGGGGACATTTAATCTGCTGCCGGTCCCGCCGCTCGATGGCAGCACCGGCATCATGCTGTTCATGAGCGAAACGCGAGCGCAGAAATACCTGGACTGGATTCGCGGAAACAGTTTCGCGATGGCAGGTTTGCTGGTGGGAATGTACGTTTTCAGCCGGGTGTTTCCCTACATTGAAGATTTCGCGATGCGGGTCTTCTTTTAAACGTTAACGAAACGTTCCCGCTGCGGGCTTCTCTGAATCTTTCCTAATATCAGCCCAGTTTGGAGCACGATGGGACGAGCTGTCTCTTCCCTGTACACATGGCCGAATGTGCCGAATTTAAGTGCTTGCGAATTGTGGGGTTGCCGTGCCTCCGATGGCCGATGAACTGCTCTTTCGCCTGCGGAGGCGACGGATGGCCAATTCGGACACGCACGCGCTGACACAGACCGGAATGGTGGAAGTGTCAGGCTGGGATGAAGACGAGGTTTTCTTTGTGGAGCGCTCGGAACTCGGCTGGGATGAATACGCGGGAAAACACGTGACCTTGTCGCGGATGTTGTCCAAGGGTTCCATCATATTTGTGCGGCCGATCCAGCCGACGGCGCTGCATCGCGCGAATCCGATTCCGTATGCAACGGAATTTGTGGGCTGCAGCCCGGAGGGAAACCACCAGTTCCGATTGAATGGAGTGCAGCCGCGGCACAGCCATGAGAACTACACGGTGAATTGAGGAACGATTCCCATCCACTTCGGGACAATGGCCCGTTTTGGCAGTGATTTCCCAGCTTTCTCTGATTCTTCTCAAGGTTCCGTTTCCAATTTCCCACCCCAGGAATTCTGCCAGCCAGGCTTCCACCCCACTGAAAGAGTTCCACTTAGTAAAGAAGCATCGCTGGCTCGCTCGCATCCCCAATCGTTTTCAGCGAAGAGGTCGATGGGACACCTCTTTGGCACAGCGGTTGCCTCTTTGTGGGACATGGCTTACGCAACTTACAAATCTGTGGCGGTATCCCCCATACAGAGTTCACTTACACCCTGCGTCTTCGACGACGACCCAACCGAGCGGGATTTGCTTGCGCATTTGATTACCGACATGGGTTACGAGCCCGTGTCCACCCCGGACGCCGAAGAGGCGTTGCGGCTGATTCGCATGGGCCGCTGCCGCGTCGTCTTTGCGAGCACGCATTTGGAAAATCCTAATCCGTTTGATTTTCTGGACCGTGCGCTACGGTGCGACCCCGGCGTGCACGTGATGATCATGACCGCACAGTACACGCTGGAGGGGGCGCTCGAGGCCATCCGGCGTGGAGCGGCGGATTTTCTGCCGAAGCCGCTGGACCATGTGCGGCTGAAGCGCACGCTGGACGATTTGGCGGCGCTGTACGACCAGCGGAGGAGGGTGCGTTCGCTGGAAGAGCAACTGTTGAAGGACCTGGAATTCCACGGCATTGTGGGCAAGAGCCCGGCGATGCTGGAGGTTTTTGATTTCACCCGCAAGGTGGCGCGGCACTACACGAACGTGCTGCTGGTGGGTCCCACAGGTTCAGGCAAGGAGTTGGTGGCACGGGCGATTCATCAGATCAGTCCGGTAGGCACGCAGCGGCTGGCGGTGTGCAACTGCTCGGCGATGGTGGACACGCTGCTGGAGAGCCAGTTGTTCGGGCATGTGCGCGGCGCGTTTACGGGAGCGACAGACACGCGGCAGGGATTGTTCGAGTACGCCAACGGCGGCACGGTGTTTCTCGACGAAGTGGGGGAGACTTCCCTGGCCATGCAGGCGAAATTGTTGCGCGTGATCCAGAACCGCGAGATCCAGCGCGTGGGCTCGCCGGAGGTGAAGCAGGTGAACGTGCGGCTGATCGCCGCGACGAACCGCGATTTGCGCGCGGAGGTGCTCTCCGGGCGGTTTCGCGAGGATCTGTTCTACCGGTTGAGCTCGATTCAGATTCGGATTCCTTCGCTGGCCGAACGGCTGGAGGATATTCCGCTGCTGGTGCAGTTTTTCCTGAAGAAGTACAACGATTCGTATGGAAAAAATATCGCCGGGCTCACGCGGCGCGCGCAGACGGTGCTGTTGCAACATCCCTGGCCGGGCAATGTGCGGGAACTGGAGAATGTGATTTCGACCGCGTGCATTACCGCGATGGGCGACTTCATTGATATCAGCGATTTGCCGGAACACCTGCAGCATCGGACCACGCGGCTGGCTGGGGACGAAGACTGGCGGCCGTTGTCGCTCGACGAAATCCGGAAGGTACACATCCAGAAAGTGCTGCAGATGTGCAATGGCAACCGATTGCGAGCCGCGCAGATATTGGGAATTGGACGCACCAGCTTGTATCGCTACCTGAAACGCGACGGGTGCGACGTTCGCCCGCACACCAGCGGAGCCGCGGCCTGAGATTTTTCTCTACCCGACAAGTGGGGGCGGACCGCCTCGCCCCCACTTGTCGGGTTTGCCCACAGCTTCAAAAGCCTGTATTGACCCATCCTTTTGCGTCCTCCGGTTACTGTCCTGCCCGGCTTGGCGCCTGATACACTTTGGGCATTGCATCGCGCCGCCCTGGCGCGCTGCGATCTTCCACGCTTTGAGGAGCGCACTGTTTGGACGTTTCCGTTATTCTTCTGACGCGCAACACCTGCCAGCAAACGCGTAAGGCCATTGAGTCGGTACTTTCTTCCGCAGACACTCTTGCCAAAGAGATTCACGTTATCGATAACGGTTCGACCGACGACACTTCGAGTGTTTTGACGGCGACGTTCCCGGACATTCGATACAAACGGATGGAACACAATGTGGGATTCGCACGCGGCGTGAATGTTGCAGCGCGCGAGGCTGGCGGCGATTTTTTCCTTTTGCTTAATTCGGATGCGCGCCTGGCGCCGGATGCGCTGCAGCTTGCCGTGGAGTGGATGCGCGCCGATCCTGGCTGCGGCGTCGCCGGCGCGCAACTGGTTCATGCGGATGGAAGGAAACAGAACTCGATCGCCAACTTCCCTTCGCTGGCAACGGAACTCTTGAACAAATTTCTCTTGCGCACCTTGTGGCCGGGGCGATTCCCCGGGAAAGAACAGGCATATGGTGAGCCGATGGAGGTGGAATCCGTTATCGGCGCATTTTTTTTGGTTCGCCGAGAAGTGTGGGAGAAGCTGGAAGGGATGGACGAGCAGTTCTTCTTTTTCCTGGAGGAAACGGATTTCTGCCTGCGTGCGAGGCAAGCGGGATTCGCGACCGTACACTTGCCGCAGGTGCGCGTGTGGCACGCGCAGGGACAAACCGCGAAGCAGGATCAGCCGGCGGCGCGGATTGAATACTGGCGCTCTCGCTATGCCTATTTTGCAAAGCACCGGAGCCTGGCGGTTCGCATCGTGCTGCGTTGCGGTCTGCTGGTGCGGTTGCTTGTGGATTCGGCGGTGAGCGGCATTCTGACCGCGATCACGCTTGGGCTCTCGCGACGATGGCGGGAAAAGTTCGCTGTGCACCGCGCGCTGCTTTTCTGGCATCTGCAGGGATGCCCGGCTGGAGTTGGTTTGCCGCGGTGATCCACGGCGAAAATGTTCCTGATTGAAACAGCGTTCCTGTTCGCAACAATTTGTTTTTCCATCGCAACTGACCCGCAAAATCCCCCGCCGCTTCGCACTTTTTCCGGTATTCTGAACATGTTAATTTCTTGGCCCCTTCCCCAGGTTGCCGAGATGACGTCCAAAAAAATGCGCCGCAGCGGGCGCGTGTTCAAATCCGTACCCATCCTCCTGATTGGCAGCGATGCCGAAGGCCGCATGTTTTCGGAAGATACGCACACCGTGATCCTGAGCCTGCACGGAGCCGGGATTGTTTCCAATAATAAACTGATAGCCGAGCAGGAGCTGATCCTGCGCTCGATGGAATCGAATCGTGAGGTGGAGATTCGAGTTGTGGGTGAGATTGGGTCGGAGGACGGGCGCTACACGTACGGTGTGGCCTTTCTGGATGACGAGATGGATTTCTGGAAGATGGATTTTCCCGCGCCGCCTTCGCCGGCAGAGCGCCCGCTGGAACTGGTGCTGGAGTGCGGGAGCTGCGGGGAGACGGTGACGCTACTAAACGGCGACTATGAGTTTGATGTGTGCGCGATTCACGGCGGGCTGGTGCGTTATTGCACAGAGTGCGCATTTGCCACGGTATGGAAGCGGCTGGAGCCCGGTAGGGCTCCGCGCGTTGCGGCGCCGAAAGTGGAGAGGAAAGTGGAACCGGCGTGGCGCCCGTCGATTGTGGTGGAGTGCGGCGAGCTGGAGTTGGAGGAGAAAGAGAGAGTGGAACCGCGGTTCGCAGAATATATCGCGCCTCAGGTGACCGTGGACCTGGAACCACCGTCCGCGCGACCGGAGGCACATGTACAGGAACATCCAGAAGTGCGCGCGGAGGGCGAGACGCGCCCGGTGACGACTACGACGACGACGGCGGTGGATGATCGGCGGGGGCGGGTGCGGGCGAAGGTGAATTACTTTGCGTGCGTGCAGAGCGAGGCGTTTGGGAAAGATGTGGTGATGTGCATTGACATGTCGCGGGGCGGGCTGGGATTCCGGTCGAAGAATGCCTATGCGATTTCGACGGAAGTGACGGTGGCGGTGCCGTTCTCGCCGGAATCGCCGAGCGCGCCGGCGATTTATGTGCCGGCGCGCGTGGTGAACATCGCGGAGTTGCCGGAACTGAAAATGTTCCGGTGCGGGGTGGCGTTTTTGCCCGTGGCGGGGACGCGGGCGCACAGTTGAAAAAAATCAGTTGGCTTGCGCGGCGGATTTTCTAGCTTCGGCGGAATCGTAACTTTCTCCATAGATGGCAGGGCATTTGCCGCCCATGGCGCGCAAATAGGTGGAGAGCTGTCCGCGGTGGTGGACGGTGTGCTTGATGCTGAAATCGAGATAGGCGACGGCGGGTAGCTGGAACATGCCGCGGAAGTCCATGATACGGGCGGCTTGCTCGGGGGTGAGGCGGGTGAGGCTGTCGAAATTTTTGGCGAAGGAGTCGGCGTACCACTTGAGAATGTTTTCGCGGGTGATGCCGCCTTCGGGGCGGGGGATGTTGTTGAAGTCGAACGCGCCAGAGACGATGCCGCCGTAGAAGCGGTGCTCGGCGGCGGCGATGTGCCAGGCGATTTCAGCGGCGCTGCGGGCTTGCGGGTCGGGGCGATAGTCGGCGTTGGACGTGGGAATAGCGGCGATGATGCCGCTGGTGGTGCGGTACTCGTTTTTGACGGACGGAAGATTGTATTGGAGGAGAAACGCGGCTTGCTCGGGAGTCATGGAGATCATTGGGGAGTCACCTCGGTTGGAGTATAGGGGAAGAAGTGGCCGGCGACCAGTGGCCAGCGACCGGTGAAGGAGTTTGACGGAATTAGGAGCCTAGTTTCCGAGGTGAGTGTCACAGACGACTTTTTTTTCCGACGAATTTTTCGACTGTCATGACACTTGAAAAACTTTTTTTCACGGGGAAATTATTTTTGAGCGGCAGTGCAACTTTTTGGTGCATGCTCTCATCGAAAATGTGCGAGGGGTGTAGAATTTTTTACGGAATTCGAAAGTGGCTTTTGAAAATGGGACGGAACGGCGGGGAATTTATGAATAACCGTACGATCCGGAGGAAAAAGGAACTGCACTATTTTAGTGCAGATTGAAAAACAAGAACTTGCTGGACGCGGAGAGATTGGCAGTGTTCTTGCAGTTGAATGGAAGGTTGGCTCGCCTTGGTGGTGGGGGTCCGGTCTAGTTTCCGCCATGCAGTATTCAGTAAATAAAAACTGAGAGAGGTGTAACTTGAAATTTTTCAAGCGTTGGATACGTGTGTCTGTACCCTTCGTGTGCCTCTGCGGGCTGCTTGCGGGAAGTTGTCTGCCGGCAAAGGCGCAGAACTCGACGACGGGCGAAATTGTGGGAACGGTGAATGATCCGGCGGGAGCGGTTGTTCCCGGAGCCAAGATCCGCCTGAGAAGCCTTTCGCAGAGCGAAACGCGAGAGACGCAATCAACTAGCACGGGCTCGTATCGCTTCTCGCTGCTGGCCCCCGGCAAGTATGAATTGAGAATCGAGGCGAGGGATTTCGAGAGCGTGGTCCGGACAGTTGAGGTTGCGCTGGGAGCGACGCAGACGGTGGACCTGCAACTTACGATTGGAGCGACGTCGCAAGTGGTGACGGTGGTGGAGCAGGCGCCGTTGCTGCAGGCGTCCGATGCGAGCGTGGGAACCACGATTTCGGAAACCACGGTGCAAAACGTGCCGAATCCGGGAAACGACATCACGTATTCGGCGCTGCTGACGCCGGGCACGACAGAAAACACGGCGGGCGGTTTTGGGAATTTCTCCGCCAACGGCGTGTCGGCGACGAGCAACTTGTTCGTGGTAAACGGAATGGACTCCAACGATCCCTACCTGAGCCTGAACAACTCCGGCGCGACGAACCTGACATTAGGACAGAACGAAGTGCAGGAAGTGAGCGTGGTGACGAACGGGTACGGCGGGCAGTTTGGCGGGCTGGCGGGATCGAACGTGAACATCACAACGCGCAGCGGAACGAACGATTTTCATGGCGACCTGAAGTATTACTGGAACGGCCGGACGCTGAACGCGAACCCCACGTTCAACAATTCCAGCGACACGCCGCGTTCGTTCGTAAATGCAAATCAGTATGGAGGAGACTTCGGCGGCCCGATCATCAAGAACAAGCTGTTCGGGTACTTCAACACGGAAGGGCTGTATCTGGTGATCCCGACCTCGACGAAGACGGTGGTGCCGACACAACAGTTTGAAAACGACGTGATCGCCAACCTGCAGCAGCAGGGACTGACGAATTCAGTGGCGTTTTACCAGAACATGTTCAAGCTGTACAACAATGCGCCGGGGATTAACAGAGCGCAAGCCGGAGGCGGACCGACAGACCCGACGGGCTGCCAGACAGCCGCGGGCGGGCCGCTGTTGTTTCCAACGGTTGACCCGGCGTTCGGAAACGGATCAACTTCGCCCTGCGCGCAATTTTTCTTTTCGAACGTGAACGCGAAGACGCACGAGCAACTGTATTCGTTCCGAATCGATTACAACATCGGGGCGAAGGACACGATCTACGGACGCTACCAGCAGGATAAAGGAGTGCAGGCCACGTTCACGGACCCGATCAACCCGGTGTTCAACGCGGTGAGCAACCAGCCGGAATACCAGGGCCAAATCAACGAGACGCACTTCTTCAGTGGGACAGCGGTGAACCAGCTGGTCGTTTCCGGCCAATGGTATTCGGCGCCGTTCTCGCAGCCGAATCCGCAAGCGGCGTTTCAGGCATTTCCGACGACGCTGCAGTTCGGCAACGGCCTGTTTACAACCCTCGGAGGACAGGACTTTGCGTTCCCGCAAGGCCGCAATGTGACGCAAGCACAACTCTCGGACGATTTTTCAAAGAGCTTCAGCCGGCACACGATCAAAGTGGGGCTGAAGTTCCGTAGAAATGACGTAACGGACTCGAGCTTCGGGCAATTTGCCAACGGACTTGTGACCGAAGGAACAACCGCGGATTTCGTCTCCGGAGGAATTGGAACAGTACCCGGCGACACGGGAGCCACGCTTCAGCAGCAATTCGCTCAGAGCAGCGAACAGCGCTTTACGTTCTGGCAACTGGGCGGATACATCGAGGATGACTACAAGATCCGGCCTAACCTGACGTTGACGTTTGCTTTGCGCATCGATCACGACTCAAATCCTTCGTGCAAGAGCAACTGCTTCTCGAACCTGGTGGAACCGTTCACGACACTGGTAAACGACCCGACCCTGGGAGGAGCGAACGCGCCCAATATCCCGTACAACCAAATCATCAACTCGGGGCTTTCGACCGCATTCAAAGACTACACGGGGGTGGAATGGGCGCCGAGGATTGGCTTCGCGTGGCAGCCCGGCAGATTCGGAAAGAGCCTGGTGGTGCGCGGAGGGTTCGGCATCTTCTACGACGGGTTCCCCGGGCAACTGGTGGACAACCTGGCAGGAAATGCTCCGAACGTGAGCACTTACAACGTGAATGGCGGATTTCTTGCGCCAAACGAAACCAGCGGGCCGGGAAGCCTGTTCACGATCGCCGCGAATTCGAACGCTGCGTTTGTGAACGGCTTCCCGAAAGGAATCACGCTTGCGCAGTTGCAGGCGAGCGGCACCCAGTTTTCCGCACCCTCTTTCAATTACACGCCAAACTACAATCCGTTCCCGTACTACGAGAAATGGAGCCTGGAAATCGAGAAGCAGATAGGGGCGAACACCGCGTTGACCGTGGGTTATGTGGGAAATCACGGGCTGCACGAGACAACGCAGTTCAACAGCGTCAACGCGTTCGCACCGTTGAGTGCTTTTCCTGGTGGTTTCGCCGGGCTGCCGACGTCGGCACCGGATCCCCGATTCGGTAAGGCAAACGGGTTGTACAACAACGCCATTTCCGACTACAACGGGGTAACCGTATCACTTGTACACCGCTACTCGTCGGGTCAGTTCAGCATCAATTACACCTACAGTCATGCCCTGGATGAGATTTCCAACGGAGGGTTCGCGACGTTTGCGTCCGCCCAATTTGGAGCGACAAACAACTCGATCCAATTCCCGCAAACTCCGTTTAACTTGCGAGCCAATTACGGGAACGCGGATTACGACATACGGCACCAACTGAACGCGAATTACGTTTGGGCGTTGCCGTTGAAGAGGCTGACATTTGGCCACGGGCCGGACAGCGTACTGAAGGGCTGGCAGGTTTCCGGGACGGCGTTCGTGCGCTCCGGGTTGCCATTCACAGCCGTGGATCTGGGCACAAGTTCGGCGCTGAGCGGATTTGGTTACGGCGGCACGGTGTTCGCGACGCCGCTGGTGCCAAATACCAACCAAAAGTGCACGGGAATAACTTCGGCGGGGCCCACTTGCATCGGTTCGGGGCTTTATACGACGTCGGGGACAGGGTTCAGCACGCTCGGGAGAAATACGCTGCGCGGGCCGGACTACTTCAACGCCGACTTTTCGATCATGAAGTACATCCAAGTGCCGAAGTGGGAGAAGGCGAAGTTTGGGATTGGGGCGCAGTTTTACAATGTGTTCAATCATCCGAACTACGACATCCCCATTGCCAACGTAGCCAACACGGGAAGCTTCGGACAGATCATTCGCACGGTTTCGGGGCCGACGTCTCCGTTCGGTTCGGTGCTGGGAGCGGATGCTTCGCCGCGGTTGATTCAGTTGAAGGCGCAGTTTACGTTCTAGGTTAATTCGAAAGAGTAAAAGAAGAGGGGCGGCTTTCGGGCCGCCCTTTTTTTGTTTGCGGGGAAAGGGGGAGGTGGATTCACGAGAATTGAGGATTGGGTGACGGGGTTTAGTGCGTAAAAGTGGGAGCTTCGCTCCCCTTCGGCATGCTCAGGGCAGGCCCTTCGAAAAGACTCAGGGCAAGCCGCACTCAATGGCGGAGTCGCAGGGTGGCGATTGGAATCTCAGTGCTGAGACGGGTTGGGCGAGAAAATGGAATGTCGGAGCGGGGGCGTTGGGGAGAGAGTGCGAGTTGGAGTTTAGCTGCGGTGCAACTGGCTCTATTTCTTGGAGATAGAAGTAGTTAGATTCTGGCGTGAGGGGAGGAAATAGAGTGGGGTGTGGAGCGGGGCTTGCACGTTCTTCACGGCATCTTGAGGTATGCCGGGGCACGGGGCGGCCTGTCCGGCAATGTGGAAGGTCGGAAGACAATGAAGAACAATTCGCGGAAGATTCGGGGGGTCCTTGCGGGTGTGGTGTTGATGGCGGCTAGCGCTGGATTGAGCGCGGCGCAGGAGATTACCTCCAGCCGGAAAGTTTTGAAGGCGGTGGCTGCGCAGTACCCGTCGGTGCTGAAGCGGAGAGGGATTGGCGGGACGGTGAAATTGCGGGTGCTGGTGAATCCGAGTGGATCCGTGAAGGATGTGCAGGTGCTGGGGGGGAATCCGATCCTTTCCGATTGCGCGGTGAAGGCGGTGAAACAGTGGGTGTTTGTGGCGTCGGAGAAAGAGGAGAGTATTGAGATATCGGTGGGGTTTGATCCGAATTCGACGGGGGAGTAAGAGGAAGATTTAACACAGAGGGCACGGAGCTTCCACAGAGTTCACAGAGAAGAGAAATTGAAACGGCCCGTCCACCTGTGAGGTGAGCGGGCCGTTTTGTTCTTCAAAGGAACATTCTAGAAGAGGTTCCAGAGGAACTGGTTGTAAACCTCGTGGTGGTATTGGACTTCGGGGGCTTTGACGAAGGTGCCGAGGGCGCGCGGGCAGCGGTCGGCGGAAGCGCGTTTTAGATCGGCGTAGCGGCCTTTGACGTCGGCGCCGAGGAGCTTGGTGGTCCAGTCGGCTTTTTCGAAGAGGTCGATGGCGGTGTAGATGTTGTCCGGAAGATAGCGCTCGGCCTGGCGAAGGTTTTTGATTTTTGAGGTTTCGCCGTCGATGCCGGTTTTGAAAATCGAATACATGACGAGGTAGGGATTGGAGTCCGGAGAGACGGAGCGGACTTCGACGCGCATGGATTTTTCGTTGCCGATGGGAATGCGGATCATGGAGCCGCGGTCGACGGGTGAGGCCTTGATCTGGTTGGGCGCTTCGAAGTGCGGGTCGAGGCGGCGGTAGGCGTTGACGCTGGCGTTAAGCAGAAGGCAGATGTCGTTGCCGTGCGTGAGGATGCGGTCAATAAAGGACCAGCCGGACTTGCTGAGCTTTTCCTCTCCCTTGGGATCCCAGAAAAGATTCTTGCCGTTTTCGCTGATGGAGACGTTGGTGTGCATGCCACTGCCGTTGACGCCGACGACGGGCTTCGGGAGGAAGGAAGCGGTGAGGCCCATTTTGTTGGCGACCTGGCGGCAAATTAATTTGTAGAGCTGAATCTGGTCGGCGGCGTTGACGACTTCGGAATAGCTGTAGTTGATTTCAAATTGCGAGGGCGCGACTTCCGGGTGGTCCTTTTCGTTCTGGAAGCCCATGGCGCGCTGGACTTCGGCGGTGGTATCGATGAAGGTGCGGAGGGGATCGCCGGGGAGCGAGTGGTAGTAACCGCCGGTGTTTACGTACTCGAACTTGCCATTTTCGTTGTAGTGGCGCTCGGCGTCGGGGCCTTTGAAGAGGAAGCCTTCGATTTCGTTGGCGGCGTTGAGCGTGTAGCCTTCTTTTTTGTGCAGCGATTCGGCATAGCCTTTGAGAACGCCGCGAATGTCGGCGGAATAGGGCGAGCCGTCCTTGTCGATTACTTCGCCGAAGACGAGAACTTTGCCGCTGCCGAAATAATCGGCTGGCGCCCAGTAGAAGGAACCCCAATCGATACCGAGGCGGAGATCGCTTTCGCGCTGGGCGGTGAAGCCGCGGATGGAAGAGCCGTCGAAGGTGAGGTTGTCCCAGGACTTGAGGAGGAATTTTTTGTCGTAATCGAGCATGTGCAGGCGGCCTTCGAGGTCGCTGAAGAGGACGGTGACGGCCTTGATGCGCTTTTCGGTGCCGAGATATTTGAGGCGTTCTTCCTGAATTTTATGGATGGGGGTGCGATTTTTGCGCTGCTCTTTGGCTTTGAGATTGAGTTCTTCGAGTTCGTCGTAGGAGAGAGAGAGAAAATTGCGCAGTTCAGTGGACATGAATCTCCTTGGTTGGGAGCGCTAAACGCCAGATTGGCATTTTGGGGGTGGACATCACTAACAATGTAAAGGTAGCGCGAGGGGAAATGAAGCGTCAAATGGAAAAAGGAATTTCCACAAGAGGAAAAATGAATGGGAAGGATAAGAAAAACGGATGGATAAAGATGGGGGAAATGGGAGGTTAGAAATAGGCGGCGGCACGGTGAGGAGGAGTGATTAAAGACGGAGATTGTCGAGGGTTTGAACCGTAAAAGCGGCGGTAGAGCCGCCGCACTCCAAAGTAAGAGGGTGCGTCCGTGGCTTGTTTCTAAATGGGACACGGGTTTGGAGATGATGCAGGAATGGAAAAATGGGGCGGAGGGTAAGGCTAGCGTTTGCAAGGGGATTTGGGAGAAAGGGATTGGCATGCGTCCTGCAATTACCAGGAGCAGTAGGTGAGTTGCAGGCTCTGAAGAGCGATGGGTAAGAACGATCGCTCTGAGGAGTCTTGAATCGACCCCCCAAAGTTAGTACCTCATATCAGCCCGCCAGAAACTCCTCGGGCGCCGCGAGTTTATATTGAATGGCTTGCGGCGCCCTTTCCTCCCTCGGAGTATCCAGCGCGATTTTTATCGAACTTGCCGAAAAGCCCTCGCTCTGTGGTTCCGGTGCGGGACGCAGAGAACAGATAACACTGATCAGATAGCAGAAGGCAAAGAGTTCTCACCACAGAGGACACTGAGGTCACAGAGATGAGAGAAAAGTGGAGACGCCCGCCGGTGAGTGGCGGGCGTTGGTCATTTTGGGAATTGGAGATCGAGGGTTAGCGGGAGGCGATTGCGCTGGTGCCGGATTGGTTGACGTTGTCGGCGGCGATGATCGGAACGGTAATGGTGGTGTCGAAACGGGCGAGCAGGCCCGTCTGGGCTGGCATGTAAACTTCCTTGCCCTTGCGAGCGACGACGTAGACGACGCCGGCGGCAAAGCCGATGCCCATGCCGCGCATCGCGTTTCCACAAATGGCGCCAATCAAGCTGCCTCCGCCACCCCCGACAGCCAGGCCGACGGCATCACCTTTATAGTCATGCTTCTGCTGGACTACTTCGCCTTCGGTAATTTTGACGTCGTGGCGGGGAGCGCTGTAGGAATCAACGCGAGGGCGGCCGATGGCAACAATGCTCATCTGGACGGGGATGAGGCGGCTGTTAATTTCAATACTCTTGAAGGCGAGGTTCATGTAAGCCTGGCCGCGGAAGAGCGAGAAGTTCTTGGCTTTCTGGATTGTGCCGACGAGACCGCGAATGCGGGTGCCGGCAGGAAGGATGATGCGATTGTCAAATGAAACGGGCTGAGAGAGAACCGCGATGAAGGGATCGCCTTCGCGGCTGGTGGAACTGCTGACGGGAGTGAGTAGCGTGAGATGGATTTCGGCGCCCTGAATGAGCTGGCGAGGCTCGGCGGAAACAGGCGTGGGTAGAACGGCAGAAACGGCTAGTGCAAAAACCAAGAATACAGAGAGAACGGATTTCATGAGAATCCTCCTGCTGCACATGCGTGCAGGTGTGGTGTCCCCGTGACGTGGGGGCGGCCCATTGTGTGATGGGCTGGCGCTGGCGCGCGGACCTGGCTTCCGCTGCGAACGGAAGCAAGGCGGTTGGGGAGGAACTCCAACCGAGGATAGTGTAACGAAGGGGATGCGCGGATGCGATAGATGCTTGCGAGATGTGCCGTGATTAACTAAGTTGAGGTGCTTCAGGGCGCAAACGACGCGCCCCTCAGCATGACAATTCATTTTCGTTTTTTGACTGGCAAACAAATTGTTTTTCGTGAGGAATGCGGGCGACGGAGTGAATCGAAGAAAGCTTGCGGCGGAGAACCGCTCTTCAAGGGCGGAGGTCTGGGACGCGAAGGAATGTCGAGCGATGGAGTGTGTGCTAAGATTTAGGAAGCAGTCGTGAAGATGTGTGACTGCCGAAACGTGGAACTTCGGGCTTCGTGCAACGAGGTCCCGCGAACCCCGCCAGGCCCGGAAGGGAGCAACGGTACCGGGTAAGCCGAGTGTGCCGCGGAGACCCCGAAGTTCCTCGATTTGATGGGAGTAATCGGTAATCAGTAAGAGGCGATTGGATAACAGATAGCAACGAGCAGGAAGCAGTTGTTTGGTAGTTTTTCGGCGGTAGATCCCACAGAAAATTTATTTGTAGCTGTTGGAGTTGCGAGATTGATTTTTTTCGCGGGTAGAGGAGTGTGCCCGGAAGATAAAGGAAAGGTTGTGACACGCATTTAAACTTGGGTGGAGTAGTTTAGTGCGTAAAAGCGGGAGCTGAGCTCCCGCACTCCAAACTGCTCCACCTGAAGGTGGACGCTACGCGGGGATTTCGGTTTTGACTTTTGCGGGGCGGGCGCTGAAAATGAAGCAACGATTTGCTGAAATGGCGAGGAGCACGGCACACCGACACGTATGACCTACCAAGTGATTGCACGGAAGTGGCGGCCGCAGACGTTTGCGGATCTTGTGGGGCAGGAGCATGTGACCGAGACGCTAGCGAACGCGATCAAGAAGGATCGCGTGGCGCATGCGTATATCTTTTCGGGGGCGCGCGGAGTCGGGAAGACTACGGCGGCGCGGATTCTGGCTAAGGCTCTGAATTGCGTGAACGGCCCGACGGCGGAGCCTTGCGGGGTTTGCGATTCGTGCAAGGAGATTGCGGCGGGAAGTTCGCTGGACGTGATTGAGATTGACGCGGCGTCAAACCGCGGCATTGACCAGATTCGCGAGTTGCGAGAGATGGTGCGATACGCGCCGGCTGCTTCGCGAAGCAAAGTGGTGATTTTGGACGAAGCGCACATGCTGACGGGCGAGGCGTCGAACGCGCTGCTGAAAACTTTGGAAGAGCCGCCGGAGCAGGTGATTTTTGTGATGGCGACGACGCAGCCGGAGGATTTGGAAGATACGATCCGGTCGAGGTCGCAGCATTTTCATTTCCGGGCGCTGACGTTCAATGAGATTACCGACCGGCTGAAATATATCGCTTCGAAAGAAAATCTGAAAATTGAAGATGGCGCGCTGGCGGTGATTGCGCGAATGGCGGAAGGAAGCATGCGCGATGCGCTTTCGCTGCTGGAGCAGGCGCGGGCGTATTGCGGCGACGATATAAAGGACCAGGCGGTGCGGGATTTGCTGGGCGTGGTGCCGGAAGATGCGCTGAACGAACTGGTGCAGGCGATTGCGGAGCAGTCGGCGGAGCGGGCGCTGGGGCTGGTACACCGTTTTCAGAAAGAGGGGCGCAACCTGCAGCATTTTTGCCGCGAGGCGATCCGGCATATGCGGAATCTTTTGATTGTGCGGGTTTGCGGGGCGGATTCGGATTTGCTGGCGGCTACACCGGATCAGCGGCCGGGATTGGCGAAGGCGGCGGCGCTGTTCAGCGAAGAAGATTTGACGAGATATTTTCAGATTTTGTTGCAGACGGATGATGCGTTGCGGCGGGCGATGGATCCGCGGGTGCATTTGGAGATGGGATTGTTGCGGCTGGTGAATGCGGCGCGGCTGGTGCCGCTGGAAGAGTTGTTGGCGGAGGCGAAGGGTGCGGCTGGTGGGAGTTCGGGTGGAGGGGCGGCGGAGAAAAGTTCGGGGATGAGTTCGACTGCGTTGCCTTCGCGATCGGCGTCGGCGGGGGCGGCGGTCGGTTCTTCTAGCGTGGCAGCCGTGATTGGACAAAAGGCGCCCGCCTCCCTTCCTTCGTCAGGGCAAGCAGAAGGCGGCCGCTACAAAATCGAAGAACGAGTTGAGACTAGACCGAGCGCGTTTGGTATGAGCGTGGCGGGAGCGGCGGCGGCGCCTGCGTTTGAGATGAAGGAGAAAACCGTGTCCACGTCTGGTGCGAGTGGAATGGCTGAAGGCGCGGCGCTGGATGGGAAAAGCGCACAGGCAGGAATGCCTGTGCCACCAAAGCAGGCAACGGCGCAAGTGGTGAAGGAAAAGGCGGCGGACGTTGTGGCGGCGGGATTGGATGCGGGACAGGTGGCGGAGATTAAGGCGGGGATACAGGCGCAGCAGAAATTTATTGGGGAGTTGCTGGAACATGCTTCGCGATGGGAGCTGGACGGAATGGAATTGCGAATTTATTTTCCGGCGGAGAAGAGCACGTTCGCGGGATTGATCGAGGGGCGGGACACGCTGGAGAAAATCCGTAACGCTTCGGGCAAGGTACTAGGGCGAGCGGTGCGCGTCTGTGCTAAGCTGGAAACTGGTGCGGCAAAGGATGCGGATGCATCGCGAGCCGCGAGCAGCACGCAGGAAATTCGAGCGCAGTTCGAAAACGACCCGATGGTGAAATCGATGTTGCAGCGATTCGGCGGGAGAATTTCCGAAGTGCGGCGGCAAGGCGAAGAGTAAGCCACACGGCAAAGTGAGGCTGACATGAACATGGAAGTGAACGCCCTACAACAAATGCTTTCGCGGCTGCGGCAAGTGCAGGAAGATTTGCAGCGGCAGGTGAATTCGGTTGCAGTGGAGGCGTCGGCCGGCGGCGGCATGGTGAGCGTGAAGATGAACGGCCAGAAGCAAGTGCTGGAAGTAAGGATCGAGCCGGAAGTGTTTGCGGGCAAGGATCAGGAGATGCTGCAGGACCTGGTGCGGGCGGCGGTGAACGAAGCGTCGCGGCGAGTGGATGATGAACTGGCGAACCAGATGAAGAGCCTGGCGGGTGGAATCCCGGGCATTGCGGGAATGAAGATTCCGGGATTGTTTTAATACCTCAGAGAAATCGTTTCAAAAACTCCTCAATTATTAGAGTTGTGCCTTCGGGAAAAGTTCGCAATTGGATCGAGGCGGGTTTCCACGCACAGTTTGTGCATGCGGCTTACGTTGAGATCCTTTACGCATCCTTGTCGGATGCGTTCAGGATGACAACGTGGCGATAGCGGACGCGCGGGAAGACACTACGGGCGGAAATTGTCGACGAGCATGATGTAGACGAGGGGTTGGTCGAGCAGGCAGATGACCATGGTGCGGCCGTCCGGGGAGATGCCGAGGGCGGGTGCGCCGTTGTTGGGGTTCTCTTGATCCACGGACATCGCTAAAGAGCTTGTTTGAGTTGCAAAAGAATAAAAGTAAAGGCCAGCTTTGTGGGGAGTGGCCACGTCGGGGTAATAGATTCCGTCGGCGGTGACGGCAAAATATCCCCAACCGCCTACCGGAGGCCCGTCGAAAAGTTTCGTTTCTTCGCCACCGTCAACCGGCTCGCGCCACAGTCCTGGAACATCGCGCCCCTTCGCATAGTAAAGAAATTTTCCGTCGAGAGAAGGAATCGCGGCAAAGCCGCCGTGGTGGGTGATTTGGGTGGCGAAATTTCCTTCGGGAGTGATTTTCCAGACTTCCCAGGTGCCGCCGCGATTGGAAGCGAAATAGAGCCACTTGCCATCGGTCGACCAACTGGCGACACCGTTTTCCGATTCTCCTTGCGTCACCTGGCGAGGCTGGCCGCCTTCGGCATTGATGACGAAAACTTCGGAGTGACCGGCGGGACGCGAGTCGAAGGAAATCCACTTGGAATCCGGGGACCAGCGGGGAGTTCCAGTCAAATTTTTCGCGAAGTGCGTCAACTGAACGGGATTGGAGCCATCGGCATCCGCGCGCCAAATTTCGTGATAGCCGTTGCGGGTGGATTGAAAGACGATGTGTTTGCCGTCGGGAGAATATTGCGGTCCCTCTTCGAGACCGGTGGAGGAAATGAACTTTTCCAAAGGACGAATGATTTTGTGATCCGGAGTGATCGAAGCCCGCCAAATGGACGAAGAGTAGATGACGCTCGTGTAGGCGAGGCGATTCCCTTTGCGGTTGATGGCGGGGCGCATGGCCCAGCCGGCGCCGGCGATGGGAAGGCGTTGCGGAGTTCCACCGTTGGCGGAAATGCGCCACAGGCTTGTTTGTCCCTGCCGGGAGGAAGCGAAAATCAGCTTGTCACTTTGCGGCGCCCAGGTGATGCCTTGAATATCCGCGTGATCGAACGTGATTTGCACGGGGGTGATTTGTTGAGGAGAGCCGCCGGAAACAGGAAGCACGTAAATTTCTCGAACGTCGAGAGTGTCCCGGACGAAGGCGAGCGATTTGCCGTCGGGAGAGAAAGCCGGGGTGGTGTCGCCAAGCGTGCCGCGCGGGGGAGAAGTTAACGGGTGAACTTCGAGGGTGTCGAGCGATAGAAGAAAGATTTGGGAGGCTTCGCTGGGCGACGGGCTATCGGAGAATGCCAGATATTTACCGTCCACAGACCAATCGAGGGCGTCCACCTTGCGATTAGAGTTCACCTTATAAAGACGACGTTCCGAGCCGCCGAGCGCGGCGGTGACGTAAATGGCGAGATCCTTTTCTTTGTTATTGAAACGGAAAAAGGCGATGTAGTGGCCGTCCGGGGACCAGACCGGGGCAAATTCGAAGATGCCCTCACCAGAGCTCGTAATCTGACGCGGGGAATCGGCGGCGCCAATTTGTGAGACGTAAATATGGGCGTAGCCGCGTTTTTCGCCGGCCCAGAGGAAGGCGACTTGATTGCCGTCGGGAGAGAAAGCGGCGTCACCTTCGCGGGGGAGACCGTTGAGAGGAGCGATGCGAATTTCGGATTCGGCGGCGCCACGGTTGTGCGAGAAAAAATACCAGGCGACCACGAGAGCGGCGCAGAGGAGAAGCATCGCGGCGGCTGCGAGGTAAGTGGTGAGACGAGATTTGGTAGCGGCGGCGGATGGGGCGGGCGCAGAAGCAGCAGCGGTCTCGGCCGGAGAGATCGCAGGAACCGGAAATGGAGTTGGCGTGTTAAAGGGAGCTACGGCTCGGAGGTGCGCGCGGGGCGCGGCGCTGGCAGAGACGGGAGCGATGAAGCGGTAGCCGCGCTTGGGGAGAGTTTCGATGAAGCGGGGGTTGTCGGCTTCGTCGGAGAGGGCGTCGCGGAGTTTGTTGATGGCGGTGTTGAGGCCGTGCTCGAAGTCGACAAAGGTGTCTTCGGGCCAGAGGCGCTTTTGGAGCTGCTCGCGGCTGACGACGAGGCCAGGGTGTTCGAGAAGAATGGCGAGAATCTGGAAGGGGCGATCCTGGAGTTTGAGGCGGATGCCGGATTTGCGAAGTTCGCCTGAGACCAGATCGGCTTCGTAGGCGCCGAAGCGGACGACAGAGGGAAGCTGGGGCGAGGTGGTCAAGAACTCTCCTGCAGGTAAAGACGAAACTGTAGCACAAAAAGTTTGATCTGATGTGTATCAATCGCGGTTGAGAAGGATGGTTAAGCGTTGCGTTTTCTGCGCTTTGGACGGTGAGATTCCTTTTCCCTCTGGCTTACCTGGCGTGCATTGTGGGGCGCACTTGGTTCTGTGAAAGTGGGCGCGTTCCTGGAAAACGGGAGCCAATTTCAAACGAGGAGAACGGAAATGAAAAACATTCTGAGGAGTCTGGTCGTAGCGGGATTGGTGATGGCTGGAGCAGGCGTTGGAGTTCAGGCGCAGCAGGCGGAGCGGGTAGTGAAGTTTGTGGCGCCGTTTGCGTTTGAGGTGGAGAACAACAAGCTACCGGCGGGGGAATACACGGTACTGGTGCAGGGCGGCTGGCTGCAGATTCAGGGGAAGGACGGGAAGGGCGTTGCGCACGCGTTGACGATGCCAGTGGTCAGCCGCGGGCAGAAGACGGTTGTGAAGTCGCATGTGGTGTTCCACAACTATCAGGGACGGTATTTCCTGGCGGAGCTCTGGGCGTCGGGGCAGGAGAAGGGCCGGGAGCTCCTGGAGACGCGCGAAGAGCAGCAGTTGGCGAAGCGGCAGGAGATGGTGGCGGTGAATCTGCCGTTGAACCAAGCCGGTGCGAAGTAGGACGCGGCGATGGAGAGGTCGAACGATCGTAGAGAAGGACGGGAGTCTGATGAAGGAATGAGATTCCCGTCTTGGTATCCGATCAAAATGACCTCGCGGGTTCCGCGAATGCTGGTAGCAGGTCAGATTCCGGTAAGGGCGTTGCTCAGGTAGTTGGCAGCGTCTCGACGTGTTCGGGCTGCAGCTTCTCGGTGGAATCGATGCTACTTTGCAGTGGGGCCGAAGGGCCTCCGGGCAGTGAAGAGCCCGTAGACAAAATTCCCGGAGGAGTAACCCGCGCGCATGGCGCGGAACGCGCGCAGATTCGCCACGAAATCCTTTCCCATTTTCGCGGCAAGTTTCCAAAAGGATTTGTCCCGGATCACATCCAGAGCGAGGTCCCAGCTTTTCGCGCACTGACGCGTCAAATCCTGCCTGTGGACAATTTGCAGCCCGCTGGCAACGAGATGGGATTCGTAGTCTTCCATGGTTTCGAGTTCAATGAACATTCCGCGGTCGATGGGCTCGATAAACTTGCGTTCCTGGGCGGGGGAAAGGCCGGGTTTCTTGAACCAATCCGTGAGCGCAAAGACACCGCCGGGTTTCAGAAACCGAACGGCTTTGGCAAAGAAACGTGGCCGATCGTGATAGTGGGAGATGGACTCGACGGACCAAAGAAGATCAAATTGCTGCTGAAAATCCAAGGCTTCGGCGTCCATGAGCAGGAACCGCGCGTCCGACTGTGCGGCGGCTGCCGCCTTCCTGGCCATATCCACCTGCACGGGGGAGATTGTGATGCCCGTCGCAATTGCCTTGTACTTCTGGGCCAGGTAAATGCTGCTGCCCCCGAACCCACAACCGATATCGAGCACGGAGGAGCCGGTCTGGATATTCGCCAACTCTGCGAGGTGCTCCATGAGCTGGAGTTGCGCCTGTTCTTTCGATTCGTCGCCGCGAATCCAATAACCGTGATGAATGTGGTTGCCCCAAAGCGATTGGTAGTAGGGGCTGACAAAATCATAATGCTCTACAATTTTTCGCTTGTCGTTGGGCCGAAGCGGGTCGGCCGACTGCTCGCGGAATGGTGTGGCGCTCATAATTTTTGTGTTGGGATGACCTTTCCAGACAGAACGGTCGCAGCAGGCCGAGAATACATCAAAAACAGCTGGAGGCTCCCCGAAAAATGAAGAAGTGAGATATGTTGACTCACTTGCGGACTACAGCCTAAGATGGCCGCGCGTGTTCACAAGCCAAACCGTGGGGGGCACGGTGCTTAAATGGAGATTGAAAACGCAGGGATAAGCCACGCCTCGATGGCGATGAGTTTTGGGACGGATTCCAAGCTCGGATTCCTATTTCGGTGGTGGGCAGTCCTGATGGGCGTGGCAAGTACGGTTGCTGCGCTGCCCATAGTCGGGCTTTCCTTCGGATGCTATGGGGCGGCCGTGTTGCTTGGCAAGGTTCGCCCGTTACGCGACGCGTACGAAAGTCTCTCTCAGGCTTACGACCGGGTCATCGAGCGACTCGGGAAAGAAGTTCTGCGGGACCCGCGAGATGCCCCCGCGTTGCGCCTGATGATCTCCCTTAGCCTGACCGCCTTGCCAATTTTCGCGATCCAGCTCATTTTAGGAAAACCTCGATTGCTGCTGGTGATCGCTTTCTATCTTTCTCTTTACGGTGTCAGGTTCCAGAGGTTTGTAAGAATGTTCAGCGCCAGCCATGTGGAAGCGCACCGGCGCCGCGGCTACTTTTCGGAGAAATACGATAAGGTTTTCGGCCGCTACCTTGAATTCTTCCTGGGGTATTTGTATGGGAACGCTCCGGAACTGGGCCGGACGGCGCATGTGTGTCTTCACCATAGAGAGAACAGCGGGCCCGACGACACTCGCACCAACATGGGCTACGATCGAACGAGCCGACTCGATTTCCTGTGGTATCTCTCCGACAACATTTGGACGGTCCTGGGGCTTGCTCCCTACGCATACTTTAAAGCGAAAGGCGATGAAAAGAACCGAAAACGGATGTTCTGGGGAATGGCGCGCTACTTTGCTTACTTCGCAGCTGTCTTTATCTACGACTGGAGAATTGGGATTTTGTACGTCTTGGTCCCTCTTCTCTGCATGAACTTCATCAACGCAATCACGGCATGGGTGCAGCACGCTTTCTGTGATCCGGAACGTCCCGAGGATTATTTTGCGAATACCGTGACCGTTGTGGATGAGGTGAATTTCCTGAACGAAGGATACCACCTGTGCCATCACCACCGTGCCAGCCTTCACTGGACCGAGATGCCGGTCCATTTTGAGCGGCTTCGGGAGAGGATGAGGGAGGC
>Ga0210405_10001188_pt1 | contig 31081 bp, 26 predicted proteins | sample IncBWH11MmetaG_FD_155492 | JGI IMG/M metagenome (GOLD analysis project Ga0210405, IMG submission 155492) | Forest soil microbial communities from Barre Woods Harvard Forest LTER site, Petersham, Massachusetts, United States - Inc-BW-H-11-M | ecosystem: Environmental > Terrestrial > Soil >...
GAGAATGTTGGTAAAGTGGGTCGTCCCCGAATAGTCCGGATTCTTCCAGCTCAGCAGCAGTTTCGGGGAACTGGCCACCAAAATCGCCGGAATAGCGAATGCGGCCGCAATTAAAAGTAATCTTCTTCTCAAAGTCATTCCTCCCAATAGCTTTATATGATTCCTAGCGGCCAGAGCGTCCCGCCATCTACCGCCAACGGCCGAGTTTCGTCCACAATTTGGAATCGTGGGGTTCAGCCAGTCCCATTATCCTCGCAACTTCTCGGGCTAAGTCCTTCTGAATAATGGGCCAACACGCGAGAGTCATTGAAGTTACTGTAGCCTACCTCTGTTACACGTCGACGCACACTGTCAAAACTTACAGACTCTCAATCGGTATCTTTTGGGTGCGTACCCAAGAAGCGGAAAGCCCGGCATGCTTGTCCGCAGATGATTTATATCGTGGCGGTGAAGTCCAGAAGCGTATATGATTCGCAACATCCGCTGTGGTTAACGCGTCTCCTGCCGGGTTCAGGCGGCGCTTGCATTCTGAAGAAGAACGTCCAAATGCATAAAAGCCCCAGCTCCGATTGCACTCGCAGTCCGGCATCATCCGCCTCAGGATCCTTCTCCTCAGCCTTGCGGTCTGTCCTGTCAACCCTCCGCTATGTCACTGGGGGCGGCGTGCGCAGGTTTCTGGACTCGTTGGCGGCGCACATATGGCTGAACCTCTTCGCACAGTCGAGCCACGCATGAGCTCCGCCCAAAGCCGCACCTTGTGGAGCCCGCCGAATTTGGATTCCCGGATCTACACAGCGATCCTGGCATTCCTGGTGGCCACAGTATCGTATCTGGCTGCGAAGCTGGCTGGGGCATTGGTTATTACTATCCCTCAAACGATTTGGCCAATGTGGCCAGGGTGCGCGGTATTGGTCGGCATTCTCCTGCTAGTGCCGCGGAAAACCTGGCCTATTCTTCTCCCTGCTGGCCTGGCCGGCTTTGTTCTCTACGACTTGCAGGCTGGTGTGTCAATTCCGTCGATCGCCTGGCTCGTTCTGGCCGATACCATTGAGATTCTCGTCGCTGCCAGGGGGGGGAGCTATTTTTTGCATGGCAAGCCTCGTTTGGACAGCTTAGGGGCCCTCGCCAAGTACTCGCTCTGTACGGTATTCCTCGCCTCGCTCATCGTTTCGTCTCTCGGAAGCCTCGGCTTGAACGGGAACTTCTGGCTCAGCTGGCGGTTTAGCTTTCTTTCGGAAGCGTTGGCCTTTCTCACTGTAACCCCAGCCATTATCGGTCTGTTCGGCTTGCGCGGACCGTCTATCCGCGCCTCGCGAGCCCATTACCTGGAAGCAGCTATCTTGATGTCTACGGTAGTTGCCCTGAGCTACCTCTTGTTCGTGGCTCCCGGGAGGAGCGATCCGCCAGCGCTACTCTATTCTCTCGTCCCACTTCTAATTTGGTCCGCTTTGCGGTTCGGCTCCGCAGGCGTCGGCTCATCGGCAACCATTGTTGCCCTCTTGTCCATTTGGGGCGCGGTCCACGGACGAGGACCCTTCACCGAAGCGGACCCCATCAATCGCGTCTTATCGCTTCAGTTGTTCTTGTTTTGCACTTCTATCCCTTTTATGGTTCTGGCAGTCCTGGTGGAAGAGCGCAAGATTGCACAGGACGAGCTCAGCGAAAGCGAAGAGCGTTTACGCCTGTCTATGGAATCTGGTAAAGCGGTAGGCTGGGAGTGGGATCTTGAGACCGGAAGAGACTCCTGGTTTGGTGACCTCAAGACCATGTTCGGAATCCCAGTCGAGCATTTTGTCGGACGTCCAGAAGACTTCCATCGCTACGTTCACCAGGAGGATCGACATTACGTCTCCCAGGCCGTGGCCGAAGCAAGGGTAAGTCATCTGCCGTACGAGGCGGAGTTCCGCGTTGTTTGGCACAACGGTAACCTCCGCTGGGTCGCGGCCAAGGGGAAATTCTACTATTCGGCGACTGGCCTTCCCGAACGCATGCTAGGCATGGCGCATGATATCACCGAGCGCAAACTCGCGGAGCAGGCCTTGCGCGAGAGTGAGGCAGCTCTCACGGAAGCGCAGCGGCTTGCAAACGTGGGTAGCTGGCAATGGGATGTGCAAACCGATACTGTCACTTGGTCAGAACAACTCTATCGGATCGCGGGTATTGATCCCTCTCTGCCCGCCGTCAGTTACCAGGGGCACGCAACCCTCTATACCCACGAAAGCTGGCTCCGCCTTCAGGGCGCGGTAGAAGAAGCGTTGCGTTCGGGAACCCCCTACGAGCTCGATCTTGAGATGAATCACTCGGACGGCACAAGAAAATGGATTATCGCCAAGGGCGAAGTACGGCGCGATGGCGCCGGAAACATCGTCAAGCTTCGCGGTACGGTCGATGACATTACCATTCGCAAACACGCCCAGGAGGAACTTCGCAAGAGCGAAGAGCGGCTGCGTCTCGCAATCCAAGCCGGAAAAATGTTTACCTGCGACTGGGACGCGGCCACAAATGTATTCACCCACTCGCCGGAGAGCGTCCAGATTCTCGGGGGGGATCAGGCGACCTCCAGCACCGGCGAACAACTCTTGGATAGCGTACATCCAGAAGATCGAGAGTTATTTACGGGCGCAGCTGCCCGCCTCAGCCCCGAAAAGCCCGACATTAGGATCAGCTACCGCATGGTGCGTTCGGACGGCACCGTGATCTGGTTGGAAAGAAATAGTCGTGCGCAGTTTGACCCACAAGGCAAGTTGCTGCGGATCATCGGCATTGTAACGGACATCACGGAGCGCAAACGCGGTGAAGATGCGGTGCGGCAGAGCGAAGAAAAGTATCGCAGGATCGTGGAGACTACCAATGAGGGAATTTGGCTTCTTGATTCGAACTTTGACACTTCCTTCGTGAATCGGCAGATGGCCGAGATGCTGGGATACCAACCTGCAGAAATGCTTGGTCGCAGCGTCTTCGATTTTTTCTTCCCCGAGGATGTCGGGCGCAAGCGCCGAGGTTTGGCGCGCCGGCGGGAAATGCACAGCGAGCAATTGGATGATCGGCTCCGCCGAAAGGACGGCACTGAATTGTGGGTACGAATGACGGCCATCCCGATTTCCAAGGACAATGGAGATTTTGACGGCTCCATGGCGATCGTGGCTGACATTTCCAGCCAGAGGCTAGCAGAAATTGCCCTTCGCGAGAGCGAAGCACGCTTCCGTTTGGTGGCCAACACCGCCCCCATGCTGATCTGGATGTCGGATACCTCTAAGTTGTGCACCTATTTCAATCATTCCTGGCTCGCATTCACTGGTCGTTCCATGGACCAGGAGCTCGGAAATGGCTGGACAGAAGGCGTTCACCCAGAGGATTTGCAAAAATGTTTTGATACCTACGTTCATGCTTTTGATGCGCATGAGAAGTTCACAATAGAGTATCGGATCCGGCGCTACGACGGCGAATATCGCTGGGTTCTGGATCTTGGCGTTCCCAGATTCAACCAGGATGGCTCCTTCGCAGGCTACATTGGTTCGTGTATTGATGTCACCGACCGCAAGCTCGCCGAAGAAGCCCTTTCCGGCGTAAACAGTAGGCTCATTGAGGCCCAAGAGCGTGAGCGCGCCCGCATCTCCAGAGAGCTTCACGACGATATCAGTCAGCGTCTCGCGATGTTGACCATCGAGTTAGAGCAGCTCGGGCAGAAATTCTTCGATTCGCCTCCCGACCTGCTCCACCGTGTTGCTCGATTACGAAACCAAAGCGCTGACATTGCCACCGACGTCCAATCCTTGTCGCACGAGTTGCATTCCTCAAAACTGGAATATCTCGGCATTACCACGGCCATGCGAGCTTTCTGTCATGAGTTCTCTGACCAGCAGAATGTCGAAGTTGTTTTTGCCCATGACGAAATTCCGCGCACGCTCCCGCAGGACATTTCTCTCTGCCTCTTCCGCGTCTCACAGGAGGCTTTGCAAAATGCCGTTAAGCACAGTGGGGTTCGGCACTTCGATGTGGAGCTGCGTTTCGCCTCTGACGCCATCCAACTCACCGTGCGCGATTCTGGATCTGGATTCGACCCTGAAGGGGCAAGCAAAACGCAGGGGCTTGGTCTCGTCAGTATGGCGGAGCGTGTGAAGCTCGTCGGTGGGCTGCTTTTGATTGACTCGCAACCTCATCGTGGCACCACCATCCACGCCAAAGTGCCCCTCAGCAAAGCCGCAAGTGCGTCCGCGTAGGAATGCAGTCTGCCCGCAAACGGAGTCCTGCCTGTCCCCAGCCCGGTCTCTTCTTCGATCATCTCTGGTCTGACTGTCACTTTTGCCGGTTTACTTCAGAAGACCGGTCGGCTAGCGTCTCTTGGCGCACGACAGTCATAAGTGATTGTCTGTGGGATATTCTAGTTGAGGCCTTATGCCCTGTAGGAAATGCGGGTCGGATCACCTGACGGAGTATGGCTCGGAGATTAATGTGCACTCTCTGGACCACAGCGACTTGGACAGGCCGGCAGTCTTGCTGTTCCCCAAGCTCTTGGTCTGCCTAAAGTGCGGTTTTACGGAGTTTACCCTCTTGGGAAGCGATTTGCCCCTGCTCTCAAAGCGCGTGGAGCACTAAGCCTCGGCTTGCTTCGGTCGTCTTCCCCTCTGCATAAGTAATCGAATGCACTTAAGAAACAGGGCGAGAAATGCAGCTACCCTCTTCGCCGAGCGAACCACTCAAAGGCGGCTGACATACTGTTTGCCCTCGAGGACAGCTTCCACGGCCGGCAGCAGGTCGCTGCCCGCTCGAGTCTTAACAACGTAACCCAATGCCCCTAATCTCAGGGCCTCTTGCACTACATCCTCGGAGGATTCCTGCGTCAGAAAAATTATTTTGGCGTTTGGAACGAGCTTCCGGATTTGCCGGCCCGCCTCAATTCCATTCAAGCCCGGGAGACCGATATCGAGCAGAATCAGGTCCGGGTTAAGCTCTTTGGCCTTCTGGACGGCGGCTAACCCGTCTGAAAGTTCGCAGACGACTTCCAGCTCCGGCTTTTGTTTTAGCGCCGAACAAACGAAAGACCGAAAAGGTTCAAAATCCTCTACTACCAGGACACGTATGGGCGACGTTGTCAGTGGGCCCCATTTCTGAAGAGGTCACATCACGAACTGTGGGGGACGCGACAATACTAGTCGAACTTGTTCCTCGAGCGCAACTCATTCATTTTCTGTTAATTCGTTTTAAAGGATTCAAGCAAATTCTTACGTGCTATCCATCACTCTAAGCTGATTGGTACGTAGATCAATCTGCCCTCGCGCTGGATTTGCAGCACAAAGGGAACTCCCGGTGGGCAAGCTTTCAATGCTGAGCGCAAACGCTCTAAGGTAGTCATGGGCTGGGTGTTCAAACTGCGGATGACGTCCCCCGGGGCAAGCGGAACGTCACCCGAGGAACCCGTCACCCGCGCGGTAACCACAATGCCGAACGAATCTCTCAATCCCCGCAACATGGCAGCGGTCTTCTTGTCGATTTCCACGCCTACTATGCCTAGCGGTGAAACTAGATTCTTTTGAGGGTCCGCAAGCGAGATGATCTGATCCACATCTTGCCCTTCCTCGACTGTCCCCACGCTGAAAACTTGCTTCGCTGTTCCTCTGAGAACGGTGACTTGCACCTTGTCTGCTGAATCCCGCAAAAGGAAAAAATAATTTACGCTCGGCAGATTATCGGCCGGCTGCCCATCGATTGACACCAGAATATCGCCAACCATCAAGCCTGCTGCTTCCGCTGGCCCCCCAGGAAGCACGTCCGAAATGATGACCCCGTACTCTTGCTTCAATCCGAGTCCCACAGCAATGGACGGCGTGATCGTTTGTATCCCAATACCAATCTCTTGCCGGCGCAAATGTCCGAATTGTTTCAGTTGTCGATACACAGTTCTGACCGTCGCCGATGGTATGGCAAAACCCAATCCCTCGTTACCACCCGATTGCGAAAGAATGAATGTATTTACCCCAACAACCTCCCCATTCAGGTTTACCAGCGGACCGCCCGAGTTCCCCGGGTTGATCGGGGCATCGGTCTGGATATAGATCAGCGGAGAATCAGGATCGAGTTGCCTTGCCACCGCCGAAATCAGCCCATGAGTGATGGAATTCCTTAACCCTTCGGGGCTGCCAAAAGCAAAAACAGTATGGCCTTGCCGCACGTCCCGGTAAGGCGCGAGCGGCAATGCCGGAAGCTTTGTGTTTTCAATTTTCAGGAGCGCGAGGTCTTTCTCACGTGCCACTCCGATGAGTCGAGCCGGGACGGTGTCGATCCTTCCTGAAAGGGCCGTTGCCAGAGAACCGTCCGTGACTGGAGGCGGCAGAACGACTTCAATCCGCTGCGCTCCGTTCACCACGTGCGCGTTCGTTATGATGTAGCCTTCCGCATCGATCACGAACCCCGAACCGCTCGCACGCTGCCGTCCAATCACCGCCCCTGCATTCCCCCGGCCGCTATCCTCGAGGGGCGCATAGGCCGTAACTATGATCTGGACGACGCTCGGCGAAACCTTCTTGATCAGAGCATCCACCATCGCGTCAAATTGGCTGGCAGATTTTGCCGGGGAAGGTGCCTGGGCGAGGGCTTGGAACGCGAATCCGAACAGCACACACTGTACCAAAATGGCGCGGCAGCCGAGCCTCTTGGCAAACCGGACGCGATGAAAACGGATTTCACGCATTCGAGACGCTCCTTTTCCTGGGTCGCCCGATTCGAGAGCCGCTCGAGCTTCTGAGCGCTTGGCCACACCTTTACCCTGTCGGTTTGCGCAGCTCTCCCCGAGTGTTGGCAGCTTATGACTGCCCACTTAGCTCAGTACACTGGTAAAACTACCGCGTTGACCTAACGCTGAACCCCCGCGCCAGTATCGTTCACTTGATCCGCCGCCATCCGGGAAGGCGTTCGGGACGCCGTTCCTGTCTATCGGGTCGCCACGTCAATCTGGGCCTGCGGGAGATAATCCCGGACCCGAAAGGTGTGCAATCTTGTACAGTCGACCCCCGTTTTGATTCTTTATACTCCCCGCGTAGACTCGCCAGTGTTGGATCCACTGGCATGGACCATCAGAACGTGCGGGAGGGTTTATGTCTTGTCTGGCATGCGCGTCGAATAATCACGTGGAATTGTCTGCGACGATTGTCCTCAATTCCGCCACGCTCCAAAACGAGGAGAGCGCGTGTGTCGAGCTTTTCCCGAAGCTGTTAGTCTGCTTGGATTGCGGCTTTACCCGTTTTAACGTCTCAACACCCGAATTGGCGTCGCTTGCCAGTGGTACTCAGACAGCGGAACGGCTCACGAGGCAGGCGCATCCATAAACCATACTCTTCAGCAGTTCATCATCAGTTACTAACACTCTTTTGAATCCATCTAGTTGAACCACCGCCAAGTATTATTGATAAAAGTCTTACAAGTGGAGGAGGGATGCGCTCACTCGGGGTATGGTTTGTCCTGGTGTGATATCCAACCGACTCCTCAACCGGCCGCATCGAGCAGCGAAGGTTCAAAATCCGCATAACCGTCCCAGATGCGCTGTTAAGCCGAGGCTCGCAGAGATCAACCAACTTGCGATGTCCGCTTGGAGATAAATCCATCGTTGGATTCCTGGTTATGTATGGCCTGTATAACCGGGGGGCCCCCCCCTTTTTTTTGTAACTGCAGATTCTAAAGGACTTTAAGTGCCGTGTTTTGGAAGTGCGAATTCTACGGGACTTACAGGCGCGTTTTTCGTGAGTTCGGATTCCAAAGAGTTTAGAGAAAAACACAAAGAGCGAGGAAAAGGCCGCGGGGCTAAAGCCACCGTGCTACGGCGACTAGGAGAAGAACTGCGGAGGGAGGAGAAATCGGGCGAAGGGGACGGTGACGGGTTAAATTGCGAGGAGAACCCTTCGAGGCTCAGGGTGAACATGGGGAAGGGTAGCATCGAGTTAGCAAAAAGGTAAAGTAAATTACATGGAATGGTAAGAATTCGGGGTTGAATGGCGTTTTTTGGGCAGTGAACGGTTGAGCGCCCGAGGCGAGCGAGGCAGGCGGGAAGTTGCGGGGCCGACATGCTCAATTCGGAAGATTTGGCGGACAGGCAGAGCTATGGTGATGTGCGGGTGATTAAGCCGTTTGAAGTGAGGGAAGTCTCGCCATCCCCAAACTCGTTAACGATTGAGCCAGCGACGCTACAAAGGGATCTAAACCTGCGAGCATGCCAGCGGACGAAGCACCAGGCTCGTAATGTTCGAGACTGTCGGCGGATCCAGCTTGAACTTTGGATCATTTGACAGTTTCTTCCAGCCCGGATCGGCGGCAAACTTGTCCCACGCGGACTCCAGTGAAGCCATATCCGAGAAGCTGAGCATATAGGTCAGGTTTGGCAGCCGCGGCCCAATCAGCGTATCCGCATAGAACACCCCGTGCGCTCCCGCCTTCTCGAAGATCCCGAATTCACCCTGGTGGAACATCTCCACTTTGAGCACATGATCCGCGTTGGTCGGCGACTGGTACTGCCGCAGTTGATAGATCCTCTTCCCCTTGGTCGCCGCCGAAGCCGGAGGCGTCACCCTCGGATACCCCTCGAACGCCCTCAGTAGGGAACTCTCGATCTGTATGTAAGGTGGCGACCCGGCGGGCGCATCCCAAAAGGGCGCCCCCGCCTTCGCAAACGCAGGATCCTTCGCTAGTAGCAAATCCGCCGTCACCAGCGTCTCCAGTTTCGAGCTAGGCATTAGCAGGTAGTAGGCCGGCGTCTCTGGCCCAAAGTAAACGGAGAAGGCCCCCACCGGCCCGATACCCAGCCGGTTCAACGCAGGAATCAGAGCGTCAGCAAAATAGTTATCGGTAAGCTTCGTCCCGGGCCCGCTCGTCAGCTGGTACCGACGCAGATCGTAGTACTCGACCGTTGGGGAAGTGGCCCCAGTCTGGCCGACTCCTTTTGCCGAGCCGGCGAGCGAAAGGGCAGAGACGGCAAGCGAATCAGAAACAAATTTGCGGCGGTCCATGTGGTCTCCTGAGCAGCGCTAAGAATTCTATCCGAATCAACTCCGTGAGGATAACAACCTCCTGTCTCCGATACGAGCGCGCCGGTGCACATTGTGCAGGCCCTAGTTGAGATGGAGCCTCGGGATAGTGCAAACTAAATTGAGTCAGTCACAATTCTCCAGTGATGAATTGCGCACGGCCGTTCCCGAAGCTCCAGTCCGCTGCGGAGTTCGTGACGATAGAAACGAAGACATCGTTTGGATCAATGGCGCAGCTCTCCTTTAGTTCGCGGCAAAGTTCCGCATAAAACTTTTCCTTCATATCTTGGGTTCGCTCTCGGCTGGTCACACTCACAACCACCAGATTCCTCGTGCGTTTGATCCCTAGCCCGGTGTCTTCCGCGACGAAATGGGACGGCGGGTGCTCCTGATAGATTTGGTAGCGATCACTTTCCGGCACATGAAAGGCGGAAAGCATGGCACGGTGTGCAGCATCGAGCAGACGTTTAATTTCGTTATCGTTACGCCCTTCTACGACATCAAATCGAACCAAAGGCATTTTGTGTGGTTCTCCAATCTATAATTTATTGTGCTGGGTCGATGAGCTTCATACCGGATGCATCGTCGGCTTTCTTTACAAGCGGCGTCGTATTGACGGTCATGAACACTTCGACCGTCGGATTGCTAATAAGCTCAAAAACGTGACCGCCGATCGTGCTTCCATCTGGCTTGCAGAGCACAGCGTGCATATGGACTATGGGTACGCCATTAAAAACTGCGATGTCTCCGATGAGCGACAAGACCTCGACCTGTTGCGCGACCGTGATGCGGCGGTACATCTTTTTCGGGATGTCCAGCCAAGCGAGCGTAGCGCCGCTGACCGCACCGATGGCCGTGAAGTGCGCGTCCGAAACTTTGTGGGCAATAGCAAAGTCAGTGAGTCCACTCATGACTTCGTCGTCTTTATAGAAGATGATCGAGTAAACTTGTTCACCGGGCGTGTCCTTAACGAGTTTGGCCTGCATGGTTGGCGCTTTACCCACGGGGACAGGCCGCGACGGCGAAATGAAAGCGTCGTCTGGAACTGCCGTCGTCTGGGCAACGGCGGGAGTCGTAAGGAAAAGTAGGAGCAGTGTTAATCTAAGTCGCATTTGTGAATGCCTCTCGGTCGTTAGTCAGAAGCAAGAATCGTGCCAAGGCCCTCCGACATAAGTCCGGTATTTTGAGCGGTAAACTCATCCGTCGTTTACGTTAGATCTCAATCCATGGACGCATTGTTTGCCCGCTGACACTGAACTCAACGGCAAGCGTGAAAGTTCAATTTGCATGGACGACAGGCTTCTTCAGAATCCTCGACCCAACCCCGGGCCGAGACTGATCTGAAATAAACACGCGCTTCCACATGGAAAGGCTGCGTTATCAGGCCGTCCAACAGAACTGAACCGATTAAGTTCAGTTAGGTGATGCGCGATGGCCCAGGCTCCACACATACGCTGAAACCGCTGATACCTGTTCGGGCGTGAGTTGCGCACCACCCATTGGCGGCATAGGGCTGCGATATTGTTTTGGCTGCGAAACACCTTCGGCGATCGTTTTTTTGATTCCGGCGTAGCCGCCATCGCTCCACTGCCATTTCTTGCCTGTCAGATCGGGGCCCAATGGGGTGCCCTGACCGCTATCACCATGGCAGCCTGTGCACGCCGCTCCGCCCACTTGGCCGCGGTAGATACGCTCGCCGAGCAGGACCATTTCTCGCGTCGAACCTGGAGGAATGGGAAGACTGCTGGATGCGGCTGCACCTGCGTCTGGATGCGTGCCCTCTGGGGGTTGCGCGGCCACTTCAACGGGATTGCCGGCCGGAGCTGTTAAGCTGGGACACGCAGTGATGTTGGCGGCACCGCCTTCGGAGCCACCTTGATAGACAATGCGGTAGATCCGTCCACGTATATCGTCGGAAACGTAGAGCGAACCGTCCGGTCCCACCGCCAAGCCACTGGGACGATGTTCGGCTCTGGCGGGTGACTCCACTGCTCCCGCGAAACCATCCGCAAATATTTCGCACAGACCTGATGCGTGGCCCCCGGCGAGTGCCTGAAAAACCACGTTGTAGCCACCTTGCGCATAGGGCGCCCGATCCCATGACCCGTGGAAAGCGATGAAGACGCCGCCACGGTAGCGCGCCGGAAATTGCATCTTGTCGTACAGCACCATGGCATTAGGCGCCCAATGAGCGGGAAATGCCGCGATGGGAGCAATCTTGTTCGCGCACACTCCGATCGTTTTGCCGCCGTCGCCTCCGTATTCTGGCGCCAGAACCAACTTTTGCACGAACGCATCGTAGTAGCACTCAGGCCAGCCGTAGTCCCCCTTTGCCTTCAAAAGCAACAACTCTTCAGCCGGTTGTGTTGCCTCCTGATCGGGTTTATAGAGGTCGGGCCAATTGGCGTGCAGCTGGTCCCGTCCGTGTTGGGTCACAAATATTCGGCCGCTTGAGTCGATTGCGAAACCTTCCGTATTGCGAATTCCAGTAGCGAAGCGGTCAGCCGTTGAAAAGGATTGGTTCGATTTATTCGCGTCATAGAGCCAGACGCCACCACGGGTCTCAAGTTCCGTGCACGGTTGCACGCCGGGCGATTTGAGTGTCCGATTCTTCAGCTGGCAGGAATTGGTCGCGGTTCCTAGGTCAACATACATCGATCCTTCACCGTTGATGATAAACGGGTGCATCGGATGATCGCCACCTAGAGGCAATCCGGAAACGATGGTATCGGCCGGGCCACTCGGCACAATGGAATCCCCGGGCAGAGAATATCGCACGATGCGGTCATTGATCTCGGCGTAGACCCATCCTTTATATAGGCCAATGCCGGTTCCGCCTGCTCCGCCGGTTTGGACGGTTTCGCCAAAGCGCTCAGTCACGTCGGCCTTTCCCGCACCGCTCTTGTCCTGCAGAGCGACGAGGAAGCCACCGGCATGTGGCGTGTCGTTGCCGTAATACCTGCCCGACCAGGTGTTAACGTAAAGAACGCCGTTCGAAGCAACCACCATGTGGCGGGCGTGGCCAATGCCGTCAGCGAAGACAGTTGCGCAAAAACCAGCAGGTAACTTCAGCCCGCTGTCATCGTTCGGGCACGCTTGGCTCTTGGCTTCTGCAGCCGGATTGGATTGATTGCGCGCGGGCGCCAGTGAACTACCCAAGCACAATGCGGCGAGAGCGACCAGAGCAGACAACAGAGTCTTATTTTTTACGTTGTTCCGCATCGTGTATTTCCTTTCCAATCTAATTGTCGTCCGCGCGAAATACTGTTTTCGCGATCCAGCCTTTGCAAGAGACGATGCACCCTGAATGCCAAAGTGGGGGATGAGCGAGATTCTCAGGAAGCTATGGGAAACGGGTAGCCTACACAGAGGGACGAAAATTCAGTGCACGGGATTAAACGCTAAGAGTCCAGCGAATTGAATGGTTTCAGCGAGTTTAAAAGGGTATTTTCCAGCAAAAAGAATAGTAATCTAGACTGCCCTGCGAGGCCCCGACAAACACTGGAAGGTTATACGCGAATGCAATCCAATTTCCAGCAGGCTGACAGTGTCCAAGAGATTCGACAGACTACTCTCACCATCTGAGAGTTGAGTCCCCTTGCTTGCCACTCGTATTCTCCATGCTACCAACATCTTCCATGAACACTTGGCCCCGTTCGCGAAACGGTGCAACACGTGCATTTGACCCAACTGGAAGTTGAAATCGTAGATCAGTCTAAAGGCGATTCATCATGAAATCAATCAGGCAGGAAAATGATAGGCTCGGATTTGTCGGCATCGGCTACATGGGTCGGCCGATCGCGCGGCGGTTACTTGAGTCCGGCTTCAAGCTGACAGCTTACGACCGAGACCACAACAAGGCGGAGCAGCTAATTCGATATGGCGGCACCGTCGCACAGAGCATTTCGGAGCTCTCCTCTAGTTGCAACGTCGTGTTGTCGTGCCTACCAAGCGATGAAGCTGTACTGGACACTTACAGTGGATCTGACGGCGTGTTCGCCCACGTGCATCCTGGCTCGGTAGTCATCGACATGAGCACGGTCTATCCGGAAACCTCGCAGGAACTCTCGAAACGGGGGTCACAGCGTGGAGTTGAGGTCCTTGATGTGACCATATCAGGGAGTACTCCTACCGCGGAAAATGGACTGCTGACCCTGTTTGGGGGCGGGAACAAGGAGCGCTTCGAATCTGCCGAGTCGATCTTTCGGGTTATCGCCAAAAATTATTTTTACCTCGGGCCAAGCGGCTCCGGAGCGATTATGAAACTTGTGGTGAACGCTTTGCTGGGAATCGGAATGCAGGCGATTGCCGAAGCTGTTGCACTTGGTGAGAAGGCTGGTCTTGATCGCAATCGTTTGCTGGATGTGTTGTCCCAGACTGCAGTGGTCGCTCCAGCGCATGCGGGCAAACTGCAAAGAGCGAAGAAGAGCGACTACAGCCCGCAATTTCCGATTCGGCTAATGAACAAGGATTTCGGGTTGATTTTCAATCTTGCGGCTGCCGTTGGCGCGCGCATGCCTGCCGCGGGTGCAGCATATGAGATCAATGCGAGGCAGACGGACGAAGGGGAGGAGCAAGATTTTTCGGCGGTGATTCTGCAAATGGAAAAACTGGCTCACCTGGGTTCGAAGAACGTTGGTCTGACTCGCGTCGGCGCCGATTCCGCCAGCAAGGTGATCTAAATTCGTTGAAAGTTTCCTATGTTCGATGAAGCTTATCCCGTACATGCATTCGTGGCGGCCAACAAAATGATCCAACTGACGGTGAATGGAGCGAAACAATGCTTCAGCGGTTCACCGGAAATGCCACTGCTCTGGTATTTACGGGAGATTTTGGCGGACGGGATGGAAGTTTGGCTGCGGGGTCGGACTTTGCGGCGCGGTTAACGATCTCTGCGCCCGATGATGGAGAAGTGTGCGCAGGCGAAATGAGAAACATTGTAAGTATAAATAAAGGAAGAACCTTGATACAAGACAGGAATCAAAGCCATGTAACTTTCGCCTCTGCAATTCTGTTGGTATTTTTTGCTGGCCTCACGTTTTTTGTTGTCTCGATTGTGCGGGCTGCCCCTGGTCCAAACAGCGCGGCCAGCGCGGTCACGTTTCGTACGAAATGCGTGATGTGCCACGGTCCAGACGGGAGCGGCTCCGCGGTCGGAAAGAGCTTGAACGTTCCTGACCTTCGCTCACCGGTAGTCCAGAAGCTGCCCGATGCGCAACTCGCTCAAATTATTTCCGACGGCAAGGGGGGAATGCCTTCGTTCAAGAGCTCGCTCAGCGAGGATCAGGTTCATTCTTTGGTAGCGTACGTTCGCTCGCTGCGTCCGAAAAAATAATTCGGAGGCCATATACTGCAGTACTGTGCGGGCAATCGAGTCTGATTCGGGGATCGAACCATTTGATGAAGAGGAGGTACTTAATGGAAAAAAAGGAGAATCATCAGAGCCAGGAAGACTTGCCACGTCCGCACATCGCGTCAGCTCCCCTAACTGACGACACCGCGGACACAGGGATTTCGCGGCGTGGATTTCTTGGGTTCGCGGCAGCGTCTATTTTGATGGCGCACGCCGACCAGCCGTTCCCGCGACCGGAATCCAAAAACGGCATTCCTTATCGAACGCTGGGCCGCACCGGAGAGAAAGTTTCGCTCATTGGGCTCGGTGGCTATCATCTTGGCAAGCAGGCGGATCCCCAGGACAGCATTCGCATCATCCGAGCCGGCCTCGATGAGGGAGTCAATTTTCTCGACAACTGTTGGGACTACAACGGCGGCGAGAGCGAAATCCGCATGGGCAACGCGCTACGCGACGGTTACCGTCAAAAAGCGTTTCTCATGTCCAAGATCGATGGACGCACCAAAGCCGCCGCTGCTAGCCAAATTAGCGAATCTCTGCGCCGCCTTCAGACTGACCGGATCGATCTTCTCCAATTCCACGAAGTGATTCGAGACACGGATCCAGATCGCATTTTTACCGAAGGCGGAGGGATGGAGGCCGTTCTAGCAGCGCAAAAGGCGGGCAAGATTCGGTTCATCGGCTTTACAGGCCACAAAAGTCCGGATATTCATCTCAAAATGCTGGCCACCGCTTCAAAACACAGCTTTACGTTCGATACCGTTCAGATGCCCCTCAACGTAATGGATGCGCACTTCAACAGTTTCGAAAAGAAAGTGTTGCCCGTCTTGCTGAAGAACGACATCGGCGTGCTCGGTATGAAACCGATGGGTGACCACTTTATTCTCGAGAGCAAGACAGCCACTGCCGTGGAGTGCCTTCACTACGCCATGAATCTTCCAACCAGTGTGGTCATCACCGGCTGCGATTCGCTTCCCATTCTTCAGCAAGCTCTCCAAGCTGCTCGCACTTTTCAACCGATGAATTCTTCGCAAGTTGCCGCGCTCCTCGCAAAAACCTCAAAGGCCGCGGAAGCCGGCCAGTTCGAGCTTTATAAAACAAGTCATCAGTTCGACGGTACCTACGCCAACCCACAGTGGCTTGGGTAGAAACACAACGAATTCCAAATAAGCGCGGAGATGCGGAAAATCAGCGTGGGATCAGGTCAAAGGAAGGATTATGGAGGTCAATTATGAACAATAAAGAACATTCTGTAAGTCTAGCAGGAGATATTTCGTTGGGTGGGGAAATTTCCGTGCATCGTCTCGGCTTCGGTGCGATGCGCCTTACCGGCGAGGGCATCTGGGGGCCACCAGAAGATCGCAAACGGGCGTTAGGGGTTCTTCGCCGGGCCGTGGAGCTGGATATCAACTTCATTGACACCGCGGATTCCTACGGCCCGCACGTTAGCGAGGAACTGATTGCCGAAGCGTTGTTTCCGTACCCAGCTGGACTCGTAATCGCCACCAAGGGAGGCTGGAACCGCCCGGGCCCAAATCAGTGGACCCACGATGCAACTCCCGCGCATCTTCGCAAGGCGGTTGAGGGAAGCCTGAAGAGACTGCGACTGGACCGCATCGACGTCTATCAATTGCATATTCCGGATCCTGCCGTATCGTTTGAGGCGTCTGTGGAAACGCTGGCTCAGTTGCGAAACGAAGGCAAGATTCGCCTAGTCGCCTTGTCCAACGTCACCCAAGAGCATGTCGAACGGGCGCGCAAAATTGTTCCTATCGTCTCCGTGCAGAACCGCTATGGCTTCGCGGACCGCGAATGGGACTACGTAGTGGATTATTGCGAGCGAAATGGAATTGCGTTTATTCCTTGGAATCCACTCGGAGCAGGCAAAGTTGCCGGCGAAGTGCTTAATCAAATCGCCGAGGCACAACATGCGAGCCCCACACAGGTAGCCCTGGCTTGGCTCCTGCGTCGATCTCCCATCATGCTGCCCATCCCCGGGACTTCCTCCATTGAACACCTCGAGCAAAACGTTGCAGCAGCATCTCTGCGCTTAACTGACGAAGACTACCGAAAGCTTTCTGGAGTTTCTGCGCTGGCGGCATCGCGGTGAAGGGGTTGGCGCTTCTTCACCGGTTTTTGCCGAGTTTTCTCTCCACGGAGACAATGGTGCTTGGCGGCCTATCAGTGCAAATATATCGGCACCTGAACATTGGCAGGTATGTTCTTGCTAAACCTAAGACCGAAGAGTTGACTTCGCCCCATCGTTCCTCGAAGCGGTCGGATTCGTGCGATTCAACAGCGCTGCGCCTCCGCCGAACCCGCCGCGTAGACTCCCCATAGGAGTCGCGCATTCACTGATCTACGTAGCTTCCGCCGTCCTTGGAAGACACGCGCTTTCACGGCGCCTACGGACGTGCCCAAAATCCGAGCAGTCTCCTCGGCTGACCTTTCTTCAATGTCTCGAAGCAAGATCGTACTTCGAACCTTTGGACCCAGGCGATTGATGGCCGCAGTCAAAAGTTGCGTGCGCTCGCGGCTCCAACAGGACTCTTCGGGATTGGGACTCTGGTCAACAAATGCCTCCGAGTTGGACTTCGCCCCATCTTCAGGGCTCTCTGGCAAGACTTCGATGATTCCCCGTCTTCCACGAAGTAACATAAAGGCTTGATTCATGACGATGCGCGTTAGCCAAGTAGAAAATCTCGATTTTTCTTGAAAGTTGTCGAGATGAAGGAAGGCTTTGTGAAAGCTCTCCTGCGTCACATCTTCGGCATCCTCGCGGTTATTGGTTATCCGTTGCGCCACGGCAAGAACTCGCCGGTGGTGACGAAAAACCAATCCCTCGAAAGCTTGTGTATCTCCGCGCTTTGCGGCAGCTACCAACGCCTCATCGGAGTCGCTGTTTATGCCCGTTGTGCGAAACATATTCATGAAACCGATCCTCCGCCGCCATTGCGGCACAAAAATAAGAGAAACTGACTAACGCGCCAGCCACAATGCATATCGAACGGCCTGGAAGACCGTCCACTGATGCTGCAAGCGCAGAATGCGATACCAGCCGAGCATGGATAAAAGTTTCATGTTTGCACTCCTGTTTGCGTCCCATCTCCCGGTCTTGCTTCGCTCTCACCTTGACGCTTGCTGCTTCGAATCCTATTCACCGGGGAAACGCTAGCTGCCACTAAGAAAGCAATCTGCGTGCCAGAGATTGTGACTGACGAAAATCGCTCGGAAATTGCTGGCAGAGTGGGAGATACGGGGATTTAGGAATCCCTGGGCGAAGTCAATCGACAGGCAAGACTGTCGGAGTGTTGGCATTCCGTCTATAGGGCCGGATGGTGCCAGGAATGCCGGCCTGTCTCAAGCGATAAGCTGAATGATTAAAAAAGTTGGACCTCTATCCCGGGTGCGCAACTCAAATTGGTTTATGACGTTGAGTGAGGTACTGGAAAGAACATCCGTATTGCAAAATGTCTTAGCAAAAGACCATGATTGTCCCGGTTTGTTCTGTTAATCACAGTGAGCGTCAGCCCGCATTCCGGAGCAAGAACATGTCCCGGTTTAACCCTCAGTTGTGGCCCAAACCCCCCGCGATTTGGAGCTACGGGATAGCTGTTCTTTCGATCCTCGCGGCCGCGATCATTTCACTGTGGCCGCCGTTTCATTTGCAGGGCGCTCCCGCTTCACTGTTTCTTTGCGCTATCCTGGTCAGCGCTTGGTTTGGTGGAAACCGGCCGGGATTGCTTGCCACGGCTCTATCCGTGATCGCTTTCTACTATTATTTCCTTTCTCCGACCCATTCGCTGGCTGCTAAACCCCAGGAAATTCCTCGTCTTGCGATTTTTGTAGTGACAGCTTTCTTTGTCGAATCGGTTGGTGCCGCGCAAAGGAGGAGCACCGAATCGCTAAGGCGCGCGCGCGATGGCCTCAAAATAACGGTTCAAGAGCTGCAAAGTACCAACGAGGCATTGCAAGCAGAGAGCCGAGAGCGCAAATCTGCGGAAGAATCGTTGCGTCGAAGCGAGGGATATCTGGCGGAAGCGCAGAAGCTCAGCCACACGGGCAGTTGGGCGTCGATACCTGCCATGGGCGAGATTAGGTACATGTCCGAAGAATGCTACCGCGTGCTGGGTTTTGATCCGCACGGTGGACAACCGCGATACGAAACGTTCTCTCAACGCATCCATCCGGAGGATGAAGCCAAAGTTAGGGAAGCGGTCGAGACAGCAGGGCGTGAGAAAGCAGAGTTCGAGCTGGATTACAGAATCGTTCATCCCAGCGGCGAGATCAGAGACATCCACGTGGTCGGCCATCCCGTTCTCAGCCCATCCGGCGATCTCGTTGAATTCGTCGGCACCGTAATCGACATCACCGAGCGCAAGCGGGCGGAGGAAGAACGCGAGAGATTGCGCCAAGCACAGGCGGATCTCGCACGCGTCAATCGGGTGACCACCATGGGAGAGCTAACGGCCTCGCTAGCGCACGAAGTCAATCAACCGATTGCCGCCGCTGTCACCAGCGCCAATAGCTGTCTCCACTGGCTGGCCGCCGAGGTCCCAAATCTGGACAAGGCCCGCGCGGCCGCCATGAGGATCGTGAAGGACGGAACGCGTGCGGCGGAAATCATCAGCAGGATTCGCCTCCTCTTTCAAAAAGGCACACAGCAATTGGAATTGGTCGATGCAAACGAAGTCATTGAAGAGATTGTCGCCTTGGTGCGCGGCGAAGCAACGCGATACTCGATCTCAGTCCGGACGGAACTGGCGGCAGATCTTCCCCAGGTCATGGGGGATCGCGTGCAATTGCAGCAGGTCGTGATGAACCTCATCACTAATAGCATCGATGCCGTGAAGGCGGTGGAGGGGATGCGGGAAATCGCTATCAAGTCGGAGCGGGCCGAAAACGAGCAACTTCTAGTGACAGTCAGTGATACTGGTGTGGGGCTACCCTCGTTGCAGGCGGACCAGATCTTCAATGCGTTTTTCACCACCAAAGCTCACGGCACCGGGATGGGCCTGCGGATCTGCCGCTCCATCGTTGAATCGCATGGCGGCCGCTTGTGGGCTGCCGACAACTCTCCGCGCGGGACAAGTTTTCATTTCACTTTACCCACCAAAGTTGCGGCATGTGAAAAAGGTGGTAAGTATGGCTAAGTTTGCACCAATGACCATACCGATTGCTCCGATCGACCGATACACTGAGGCCCATAGGAAGTGGGGTCCGATCATTCGAGCTCAGGGAGAATTGGGCGCGGAGCTACGCGGACGGTTGACTCTGATTGAAGAGCAGCGTGGCTGTTCCGCGTGGCAACCAGAGGGAGGCGCGTGGCTGCCGTGAACTTGATTGGCTCGTACAATTACGCACTCGTGGCGCTTTCAGTGTTCATCGCCATCTTTGCGTCGTACGATGCTCTGGATCTCGCAGGTCGCGTTACTGCCGCGGGCGGTTGGACTCGCGCGGCTTGGCTGCTGGGCGGGGCTGGTGCAATGGGCACTGGCATTTGGTCCATGCACTATATTGGGATGCTGGCGTTCATCCTGCCGATTCCCGTGGCCTACCATTGGCCGACCGTTTTGCTGTCACTGTTTGCGGCCATACTCGCTTCGGTCGTTGCGCTGGGCGTGGTGAGCCGGCAGAAAATGGGTTGGTTCCGAGCGCTCGCTGGAAGTGTCCTGATGGGTGCGGGTATTGCAAGCATGCATTACATCGGCATGGCGGCCATGCGTTTACCTGCCGTATGCCAGTTTAATTCCTTTCTCGTCATCCTGTCCGTCGTGTTCGGGGTGCTGATCTCTTTCGCTGCGCTATGGATTACCTTTCACCTCCGAGATAAGAAAACAGGGATCGGCTGGGAAAAGTTAGCCGGAGCTGTCGGTATGGGTGCCGCGATCCCCGTCATGCATTACACCGGGATGGCTGCCGCGAGTTTCACTCCCTCCGGCATGCCGACGGACCTGTCTCATGCCGTAAGCATTTCTACGCTTGGCACCGGCGGAATTGCGGCAGTCACTTTTGTTGTCCTGGGGCTGGCTCTGCTGACGGCCTGGGTTGATAGGCGATTCGCTACCCAGACCTTGGAACTACAGGAAGAGAAGTTGCAGGAAACCGAGGCGTATTTATCGGAAGCACAGCGATTAAGCCGCACGGGCAGTTTTGGCTGGAGGGTTTCCACCGGCAACATCCTCTGGTCCGAAGAATCCTTTCGAATTTTCCAATACGACCGAACGACGAAGCCGACTGTGGAACTTATTCTCCAACGGGTTCATCCGGAAGACGCAGCCCTCGTGCAACAGACTATCGGGCGCGCAGCGCAAGATGGGCAGGATTTTGATTTTAAGCATCGCTTGCTCATGCCGGATGGTTCCGTCAAATATGTCCACGTTGTGGCTCATGCCTTGAACGATGTATCGGGCAGCCTCCAATTTGTTGGAGCGGTGATGGACGTCACCGAAGCAAAGCAGGCGGAAGAAGCGTTGCGGCGGAGCGAGAGTTATCTGGCGGAGGCGCAGAAGCTCACGCATACGGGGAGTTGGGCCTGGGGGGTAGCAGGAGGAAACGCCTTGCATCTCTCCGAGGAATGGTATCGCATATATGGTTTCCATCCGGAAGAGGGTCTGTCGGCTTGGGAAAAACGGCGGCAGCGTATGCATCCGGAGGACCGAGCCAAGTGGCAAGGAGTAATTGAGCGGGCAATCGGTGAAAAGTCGGACTACGAAGTGGAACACCGAATCCTTCTTCCGGACGGCACTGTCAAATACGCTCACACCGTCGGCCATCCTGTTTTGAACGCATCCGGAGACGTGGTGCAATTCGTTGGTACCATGATGGACGTCACTGAGCGTAAGCGGGCAGAGGAAGAACGCGAGAGATTACGTCATGCGCTTGCTGACCTCGCGCGCGTGAACCGGGTAACCATGATGGGAGAGCTGACCGCTTCCCTAGCACACGAAGTGAATCAGCCGATTGCGGCTGCGGTCACCAGCGCCAACAGTTGTATCCGCTGGCTGGAGGCTGACGTCCCAAATCTCGAGAAGGCCCGCGCGTCCGCCATGAGGATCGTGAAAGACGGAACGCGGGCGGCGGAAATCATCAGCCGAATTCGCCTTCTGTTCCAAAAAGGTACTCAGCAGTTGGAATTGGTCGACGTAAACGAAGTCATTGAAGAGATGATTGTCCTGCTGCGCGGCGAGGCAACGCGACACTCGATCTCGGTTCGAACGGAACTGGCGGCAGATCTTCGCCAGGTCATGGGGGATCGCGTGCAATTGCAGCAGGTAGTGATGAACCTCATGACAAACGGCATCGATGCAATGAAGAGTGTGGACGGGATGCGGGAGCTCGCCATCAGGTCACAGAGAGCGGACAACGAGCAACTATTGGTGTCCGTCAGCGATACCGGCGTGGGGTTGCCTCCCGAGCAAGTGGACCAGATCTTCAATGCGTTCTTCACCACAAAACCCCACGGTACCGGCATGGGACTGCGGATCTGCCGATCCATCGTGGAGTCGCATGGCGGCCGCTTGTGGGCTGGCGACAACTCTCCCCGGGGCGCGAGCTTCTACGTCAGCCTACCCACCAGAGTCGAGACACGTGAATGACGTCAGCAGGTACTCCCACGGTGTTCATCATTGATGACGATGCCGCGGTGCGCGCGTCCATCCAAGATCTGCTGGAGTCGTGTGGGTTGCGTTCGGTATCCTTCGGGACAGCGGAAGAGTTCCTGCGAAGCGAACTGAAGGGGGAGCCACGCTGTCTAGTCCTGGACGTGAGCCTTCCGGGAATCAGCGGTCTGGACTTTCAGCGCCGGTTGGCTGACGCAGGTTTCCAAATTCCCATCATCTTCGTTACCGGTCACGGAGATATTCCGATGACGGTGAAGGCCATGAAATCTGGCGCGATGGAGTTCCTCACCAAGCCCTTTCTGGACCGTGACCTCCTGGATGCGATCCGCCAGGCTTTGGATCGCGACCAAGCGACCCGCCAAGAGCGTGCTGAGCTTGCTGAATTGCGAGAACGCTACGAGACGCTGACCGCACGCGAGCGCGAGGTCATGGGCCTGGTGGTTTCGGGCATGCTCAATAAGCAGATCGCTGGTGAACTCGGGAACAGCGAAGTTACGGTGAAGATCCAACGCGGCCGCGTGATGAAGAAGATGAAAGCTGGATCTCTGGCGGAATTGGTGAAAATGGGGGGGCTATTGGGGGTTCCGCCCGGCCAGAAATTGCATAATACCAACGTGTGATTGCGCCGCTTTCCGCGAAACTGGTAGGTTTCTGTCATGGTCAATCAGAACAAAACCAAGTTGGTCGTGGTTGTCGACGACGACGATTCGATGCGCAGCGCAGTGCAGGACTTGCTGGAAGCAGTTGGGTTGCCAGCAAGAGGTTTTGCGTCCGCCGAGGAATTCCTCAGGTCTGGCAAACAGCACGAGACTGCATGCCTGATCACGGATATCCGCATGCCGGGAATGTCCGGCCTCGATCTGCAGGCGCAGTTGAACGCAGAACGTTGCAGAATTCCGATCATCTTCATTACCGCACATGGGGACGAAAAAATGCGGTTGCAGGCGCGGAGAGAAGGCGCGGTAGAGTTTCTGTCAAAACCGTTCGATAACGAAGTCTTGCTCGATGGAGTTCGAGCCGCTCTGGAAAGCTAGGCCCGCAAGTAGACGTGCGCATCAGTGCGCGCAGGAGGTCTTACGTGGCTGCTGTTGTAAGATTTGGATCCGCCGACCAGGACGGCAATTCGCGCAGATTCGAGCAGATCATCGGCAAGAGTCCTGCTCTGGAATCCGTGCTCGACCAAGTCGAACAGGTCGCGTCCACGGATTCCACCGTTCTCATCCAGGGAGAGACTGGCACCGGCAAGGAGCTGATCGCGCGGGCTGTTCACGACTCCAGTTCGCGATTCGCGCGACCATTCATCAAGCTGAACTGCGCTGCCATTCCGTTCGATCTACTGGAAAGCGAGCTATTTGGCCATGAAAAAGGGGCCTTCACGGGTGCTATTGCACAAAAGGTTGGTCGCTTCGAATTGGCCGACAAAGGAACGCTCTTCCTGGACGAAGTAGGTGACATTCCGTTGGGACTGCAGCCGAAACTGCTGCGGGTCCTGCAGGAGCAGGAGTTCGAGCGCCTGGGCGGGACTCGGACTCACCAGGTGGACGTTCGGCTCGTGGCGGCGACCAACCGAAATTTGGCGGAGATGGTCAAACGCAACGAATTTCGCAGCGACCTCTACTACCGATTGAATGTGTTTCCCATCCCGCTGCCACCGCTGCGGGATCGACGCGAGGACATTCCGGCGCTAGTCTGGCATTTTGTGGAACTTTATGGCCGCCGTATGGGTAAGCACATCGAACATATTCCTCCAGACACGATGTCCGCGCTCATCTCGTATTTGTGGCCGGGAAACATTCGCGAGCTTCAGAATTTTATCGAGCGGAGTGTGATCGTTACTTCAGGCAATGTCCTGCACCCCCCCCTCATGAGTTTGAAGAGCGCGGCAGCAGTGGAATCGATCGGGGCAATTACCCTGGAGGACGCGGAACGCGATCACATTCTCAAGACTCTCGAGCAAACCCGGTGGGTAGTCTCCGGCCCCAACGGGGCGGCCTCCCGTTTGGGAATCAAGAGGTCCACTCTTTACTTCCGGATGCAAAAGCTTGGCATCTCACGTACCAACAGGAATCTCCTTTCCTCGTAGCAAGCTCGCTTTGATCTGGGAATCGGTCATCACCCCGCCTCTGCAGCAGCCACAACGCATCAGCTATCACATGTCCAGTGACCTGGATCCGAAGCCGTCTGACCCACAATCAGAAAAATAACCACACTGTCCTGTCAGCATGCGGAGTCACGTCTAGCGGGCTGGCATCTTCTACCGCACTATCGTCCGTGCGGGCCTCTACTTTCAGTCACTTACGCCATCAACATATTTGGTAACGCTGTTGCATTCTCCTGTTCTGTCGCTCGACGCACCGCAATTTTTGCGGCGACAGAAATGTAGGAAAGCCTGGAGAATTTGCCATGAGCATTGTGAAGATTTTTAAGCAGGTTTTAGTCGTACTTCTGTGCGGGATACTTGTGGAATTCACGGCGCAGGTGGACGCATACGGATCTATGGGCCAATCGAACGGCCAACCGGCCGCTTCGCCCGCGAAACAGTCTCCCCAGGAGTTGAACCAACTTGTTGCTCCGATCGCTCTATACCCGGACGCTTTGGTGGCTCAGATTTTGGCCGCTTCGACGTATCCAACTCAGATCGTTGAGGCAGACCGCTGGATGCAAGGGCATTCCAACCTCAAGGGCGAAAAACTCGCCAAAGAAGTCGACAAGCAGGACTGGGATCCAAGCGTAAAAGCCGTGACGCAGTTTCCCTCGGTTCTCGAGAATATGGACAAGAACCTCTCTTGGACCTCGTCGCTCGGCGATGCATATATCAATCAGCCGCAGGATGTCACGGATGCTGTGCAAACTCTGCGTCAGCAGGCCCGTAACGCAGGGCATCTGAACAGCAACGAACAGGAGAATGTGACCACGCAAGGCAAGACCATCATCATCAAACCAGCCGACCCTCAAGTGGTCTACGTACCTGCCTATGATCCTTGGTTGGTGTACGGGGCACCTATCGTCGCCTACCCAGGCTGGTATCCCGTTCCTGGGATTTATTGGGGAGGCATCGGCCTTAGCTTTGGAATTGGTTTTGGTATCGGCTTCTTCGGAGGGTTTGGATGGGGCTGGGGCCACTGGGGCTATGACTGGTATGGCCATCGTGCATTCTTTGACCATCACGCCTTCGTCTCCCGTAGCCGAGACTTCGGTCACGAGGATTTCCATCACGGTGATTACGCACACGGTAACTTCGGCCACGGCGGGTTCGCTCACAGCGGCGGATTCCATGGGTCATCGAATTTTCACGGGGGTTCGAGCTTTCACGGAGGTTCCGGCTTTCACGCGCAGTCAGGAACGCACTCCGGTGCGTTCAGCGGCTTTGATCACGGCGGCGATGTCCGAGGCTTCTCTTCTCGCGGGCAGTCGAGTTTTGGAGGTGGCTCCCATGGAGGTGGTTTCCATGGCGGCGGTGGCGGACACCACAGGTGATGGCATGAACCAGCGACGGGAAGTTGTCAAAATCTCAAGAATGGAGGGGAATACAATGCTGCACAAGATTTCGATTTTATTTCAATGTGAATCCACGCGCTTTGTTCGATTTGCGGTGGCCGCGCTGTTTGCAGTCGCCTTGGGGTGCTCGTCAGCGCCAGGCTTCGCCCAGGAGGCGGGGCAGCAGACCTTTGGCTCCGTTGAAGATGCCAGTCATGCTCTCTTTGACGCAATGCAGGCACAGGACCAGCAAGCTCCCTTGAGCATTCTCGGGCAGGCCGGAAAGGATATCCTCTCGTCCGGTGACCCAGAGGAAGATTCGGATGCTCGCGTCGGCTTCGTCGTCAAATACCAGGAGATGCATCGCTTTGTCACAGAGCCGAATGGAACTGTAAGCCTGATCGTGGGCGCCGAAAACTGGCCGTTTCCGATTCCGCTGGCGAATAACCACGGGTCGTGGTATTTCGATACGCCCGCAGGCAAAGACGAGGTCCTCTTCCGGCGCATCGGCAAAAATGAACTGGCCGCCATAGACGCGTGCCGCGAGTTAGGCGCAGCGCAAAACCAATATTTTGCGCATCCGCCGGCTAATCTCCCCAATCAATTCGCGCAGAAACTGGTCAGCGATGAAGGCCGACATAATGGTCTGTACTGGCACGGTGCCAGCGATGAGTTCGATAGCCCAATCAACCCCCTCATCGCTTACGCACGTCAGAATCTTCCAACGGACCAAGTTGGCGAGCATGTTCCTTTCAATGGCTATATGTTTCGGATACTCACGAGCCAAGGACCGCACGCGCCGGGCGGAGCCAAGAACTACATCGTCGATGGCATGATGAGCAGAGGATTCGCCTTCGTCGCTTACCCTGTGGAGTACCGCTCCTCGGGTGTGATGACTTTTATTGTCGACGCATCCGGAACCATTTACGAAAAGGACCTCGGTCCCGACACGACAAAGCTTGCCCAAGCGATGACTAGCTTTGATCCGGACTCTACTTGGCACAAGACAGAATGAACGTTGACGGGAGGGGAACCCAAACCATGCGTAATCGAAATGTCGCCGTGTCGCTTTTCGGTCTTCTTACCCTCGGCGCGCTCTTGATCTCAGGGGCGAGCGAACCGCATGTTGGTGTGCCCGTTTCCAGCCAAGCAAAGTCTCCGAGCAATCTCGGTGGTCAGATGCCTCCTACGTTCGATCAGGATGTGGCGAGGGTCGTTGCCGAAGTTGATCGGATTGAGGCCGATACCCAGAGCCAGATGGAACACACTAAGCTCGATCGGCAGGGACAGGTTCGCACCCTGGGAAAGTTACTGCTCTTCGATAAGCATCTCTCGGTCAATCAGAACGAAGCTTGCAGTTTTTGCCATACGCCCGAGACGGGATTCACCGGGCCGATTCAATCTTTGAATGAGACGACCGTGTCATATCCGGGATCCGTGAGAACGCGGTTCAGCAATCGAAAGCCGCAGAGCTACATGTACGCACCCTTCGCGCCCGTGCTCCACTACAATGATCTCCAGGGTGACTTTGTTGGCGGCAATTTCTGGGATATGCGCGCAAGCGGCTACCGCCTGCAGAATCCCAGCGCCGAACAAGCCCAGGGACCGCCGACGAATCCCGTAGAAATGGGCTTGCCCGATTCGGCCTGCGTTGCGTACCGGCTTTCACAGGCTCCCTATCGCAAGCTCTTTGAGACGGTGTGGGGTGCGGACTCGTTCGCCATTCACTGGCCTGCCAACGCGGAAAAGGTCTGCGCGACTCCAGGGCCGCCGCTGGCGAATGATCCGTTACCGGTGCACTTGAGTACTGCGGACCGGGGCCTCGCCGACCACATATATGACCAGTTCGGACTGGCCATTTCCGCATACGAGTTTTCGCCAGAGGTGAGTCCCTTCACGTCAAAGTACGACTACGTGCAAGCAGGAAAAGACAAATTCACGCAGCAGGAAGAATTAGGCTATGCGCTGTTCCGTAGCAAGGCACGATGCAACGAGTGTCATCGCGATGGCGGGCCCGGCGAAGAGCCCCTCTTTACGGACTTTACTGCCAGCAATCTCGGCGTCCCCAGAAATCCGCGATTGCAGTACTTCTACGAGGGCCGGCCAGACCAACGCGGCTACACTCCCGACGTCGCTGGCAACATTGCTGGAGTGGCGTACGTCGACACGGGGGTCGGAGCTTTCCTGCGCACGCTGCAAAGCGACAGCGGTCAGCTAAATCCTGATTCGGAGTGGATTAAACTCGCACCCAAGTTCGAAGCGAAAATCCAAGTACCCACTTTGCGCAATGTCGACATGCGTCCGACGCCCAGCTTTGTTAAAGCCTACATGCACAACGGCTACTTCAAGAGCCTGAAAGAAGTGGTGCATTTCTACAATACTCGCGACGTCCTGCCCAAGTGCAAGGTAGGCGATTCCGGCGAAAAGCTCACCTGCTGGCCCGAGCCAGAGGACTCAACCAACCTCAACAAAAGACAACTCGGCAACTTGAAACTATCGGACCAGGAGGAAGACGCCCTTGTCGCTTTCTTGAAAACCCTTACGGATGGCTACGTGGCGCCAAACCCAAAAACGGCGAAATAGGTTTGATCTCTGAACTCACCTCTACTTGTACCAGTTTTTTTTCACGGACCCGAAATGAGCACCACCACTCGACCTTTGATGCCAGCCAAGTTCCGCGATTTTCGTGAAAGGGTTCTATTGCTGACACTTCTGCGGAAGGATGTAGCTTTAAATGGACCGGCGTGGCTGCCACTCGCATTGGTCTTGGGGGCCCTTAGCGCCGTTGCGTATGCCGACCACCTCGTTGTTTCGATTTCGCTCGTCTACTTGTACATCCTTCCCATTGCCGTCGGTGCTATTTTCCTGCGCAAGAAGGTCAGCTACAGCCTTGTCATCATTTGTGTTTTGTTCCATGATTATGACTCTCCGAGAACTATAGTTCCGCCGCTTCGCATCTTCCACAATCTCTCCGCGATGTTGTGCTTCGCCTTTGTTGTTTATGTCATCCGGCGGTATATGGAACAGAGGGAAGCGCTTGCCAAGACCGTTCAACAGCAGCGTGACGACCTTCTCAAGGATTTGGAACTGGCTGCTCAGGTCCAGCGCTTGTTTCTCCCCTCCGGCAGACCAGCCATCACTGGACTCGAAATAGCCGGCATGATGCAGCCTGCGCGGGGCGTAGGGGGCGACTACTACGACTATTTTCCCATCGATGCTCACACCACCCAGGTCATCATTGCCGACGTAGCCGGAAAAGGTGTTCCCGCAGCCCTCTTAATGTCCGCCACGGCGGCAGCCCTGCGGCTCGAAGCGAATCGCGATCGAAACATGCTGCAACAAGTGGATAGGCTGAATACCGAGATCGGCGCCGTGTCAGATCCCGAACAGTACGTGACGCTGCTCGTAGGGGAAATCGACACGACCAAACGGAAAATCCACTATGTGAATTGTGGACACAATCCCGCTCTTCTGTTCCGCGCAAAGACAGGTGCCCTCTCGCTTATGAACTCCTCTTGTCCACCCATCGGATTATCTCCAGAAGAGATTTGTGAACTGGCCTCAGAAGACCTTATGGCCGGAGATGTGTTGGTTTTCTATACCGATGGAGTCACCGAGGCAGAGAATCAACGTGGCGAAGAATTCGGCATGGAGCGCCTTTCCGCAGTGGTGCTCCGCGGTTCTTCGCTGCCCGCCGAGGATCTCATGACCAATATCTATAACGCTGCAGCAGATTTCTGCGGCGATGACTTCAACGATGATATGACCATTCTCGTCGTCAAATGCAACTTCGATCGCTCCTCGAATACTAGTTCGTAAAACTTTCCTTGAGTGGGCACGTTAAGTCCCCTCGGGACCTAGACCCGAGGATACCCTTCCTTCACATGTGTTCTCTCGTGTTCGGCGGTCGCCTTCCGTCCTGAAAGACACGTTGTCAGTGTGCTGACAATCATCCAATGCGCTGGACTCCGCGGTCCTCGTCCCCTGTGCCTAATTCTCGACTCATTTTTATTAAGCGTCATTGTTTCAACCACTTCCCGAAACTCCCGTTCACTCCTCACTGTGGCAACAGGGCTGCATTCCTAGTATCCGAAGCAAGAAAAACTACTTGAGGGAAATCACATGAGAAAATTATTGACCAGTCTGAGCTGCATTTTATTTGTGGTTGCACCGCTCCTCGCTGAGGTGGCTAGCGCAGCGGATCAAACCAAAGATGACGACCGATTGAGAAATTGTGGAACGGTCTTAAAGGAGATTCTCGACGTTCCTGACGACATCCCACAGGATCTGCTCGACAAAGCGGATTGCGTCGTTGTCTTTCCGTCCGTGCTAAAGGCTGCATTTATTGTCGGCGGAAGCTATGGGCGAGGCGCCATGTCGTGCCGCAAAGGTGAAGACTTCCGAGGACCCTGGGGCGCACCTACGATGATGGCTTTGGAGGGTGGCAGCTTCGGTTTACAGATAGGTGGAGAAGCCACGGATTTTGTATTGCTGGTGATGAATGAACGCGGTGCACGCGGCATTCTCGCCAGCAAGGTCAAGCTGGGAGGCGACGCCTCCGTGGCTGCTGGCCCCGTCGGCCGCGATTCATCGGCCGAAACGGACGCGACGCTGCGTTCCGAAATCTTGAGCTACTCACGAGCGCGCGGCTTGTTTGCTGGAGTCTCTCTCGAGGGCTCGACTATCCGCCCCGACAACGGCGACAACGAGCGGGTGTACGGCAGGAAGATTCCTGCGAGGGAAATTGTTCTGTCCGGAAAAGTTCGCGTGCCCCCAGCAGCCGAACAAATGATTTCGACCTTGGACGCCAAGACCCCGAGGCACAGACAGTAGGGTCTATTTGGTTGATGTGGTCCGGCCAAGCCGGACGGAATTGGGGATGTGAATCATGTGGATTGTCAGACTAGCACTGAGCCGGCCGTATACATTCGTGGTCGTGTCGATACTCATCGTGATCATGGGTGGGCTAGCGATTGTTCGGACGCCAACGGACATTTTCCCGAACATCAACATTCCCGTTGTCAGCATCATCTGGACTTACAACGGCCTCGTACCTGAAGACATGGCAGACCGCATCGTTAGCATCACGGAGCGAGCACTGACCACCACAGTTGATAATATCGAGCACGTCGAATCGCAATCACTGTATGGAATTGCTGTTGTCAAAGTGTTCCTCCAGCCCACTGCGAACATTCAACAAGGCATTGCGCAGATTACGGCGGTTTCTCAGACCCAACTCAAGCAGTTGCCCGCCGGATCGACCCCGCCTCTCATACTTGCTTACAGCGCATCGAGTGTGCCCGTTCTCCAGTTGGCCCTCTCGGGGCAAAACTTGTCGGAGCAAGAACTCAACGACTACGGCCTGAATTTCATTCGGACGCAGCTCATCACCGTGCCTGGCGCATCGGTGCCTTACCCCTATGGCGGTAAACAACGCCAGGTGCAGGTGGATCTGAATACAACTGCGTTGCAGTCGAAGGGCCTGTCGGCTTTGGATGTAGTCAACGCGATCAGCGTTCAGAATCTAATCCTTCCGACGGGAACGTCCAAGATCGGGTCCAGGGAATACAATGTTTCCATTCCCAACGCAGCACCCCAGACGATTGCTGACCTAAACC